>BNJV01002753.1_pt1 | contig 281628 bp, 521 predicted proteins | sample 8540591 | NCBI WGS metagenome assembly BNJV01 (sample SAMD00202457, study PRJDB9452) | human saliva metagenome | host: Homo sapiens | reverse complement strand
ATGGAAGTTACGCATTGCCCCATGGATCGCCTTCAAACCCGGCGCGGTCCGGCAAGTCGCCAAGGTGCTATCCAGCTGCAAGGACGTGCCGACATTCCCATCATCATGCAGGTGGAGGGCGGTAAGGCCGGTGGACACCACTCGTGGGCGGACCTCGACGAGCTGCCGATCGCCACCTATGAGTCGATCCGGTCCTGCGCCAATGTGGTGCTCTGCGTGGCGGCGGCATCGGCACCCCAGCAGGCCGCCCACTATCTCACCGGCGACTGGTCGCTGAAGTATGACCTGCCGGCGATGCCGGTCGATGGCATTCTCATCGGTACCGCCGCCATGGCCACCCGGGAGGCCAAGACCTCCCCGTCGGTGAAGCGGCTGCTGGTAGAGACCAAGGGGATCAACGGTTGGGTTGGTGCCGGGCATGCCGACGGCGGCATGGCTTCCGGCCGGTCCCAGCTGGGTGCGGACATTCACGAGATCGATAACTCGTTTGCCCGGGCCGGCCGGCTCCTTGATGAGGTGGCCGGTGATGCGGAGGCCGTGGCTGCGCGCCGGGAGGAGATCATTGCGGCCATCGCAAAGACCGCCAAGCCCTACTTCGGCGATGTCGAACAGATGAGCTACCTGGAGTGGCTGGGGCGGTATGTGGAGCTTTCCGGCCCGTATCGGGGGAAGTGGACGGATCCGTCGTGGTTTGAGCGGTTTGTGCAGATGGTGCGCCGCCGAGGCGCGGCTGGTGGATCAGGATCATGGTGAGTTTGTGCCGTCGGTGGCGCCCACGGTGTCGATGACGGATGATCCGGCGGCTGTTGTGGCTCGGCTGGGCAAGTTGTATCCGCGGGTAACGGATTTGGTGCACCCGTCGGATGCGGCCTGGTTCTTGAGTTGGCGAAAACCCGGGGAAGCCGGTGAATTTTATGCCGGTGATTGATCAGGATGTGCGTCGTTGGTGGCGGTCGGATTCGTTGTGGCAATCGCAGGATGAGCGGTATGACGCGGATCAGGTGACGATTATTCCTGGGTATTTCCGCGGTTGCGGGATTACGCGGGTTAATGAGCCGGTCGAGGAGCTATTGGCCCGGTTTAATGATGCTGCGATCGATCTCTTTTTGTTCGAGCGTGGGGGTGGAGTTGACGGATGCCTTCCCGGATCCAGTGCCGATGGTGTTGGCTGCGAGCGGCACGTATTGGGCGGGCCGGCATCAACCGTCGGTGATTGCCCGGCTGGGTGATGTGGATGCGTGGGAGCTGCGGAGGATCCCGAGAGTGCCACGTCACGTATCATCCGCCGACTGGGCGACGTTGGTAGCCAGCAATGGGGAGCGAGTCGGTGTCGACCGTGCCCTTTGGCTGGTTCCACGGCGTTTGGTACCACGGCGAATCTTGCTATCCGGTTTACTACGCCGATCGATGGCGCCGCGGAATGTGGTGCCGCAGGTGATTGATCGATGCGGAGTCCGCCATGCGGATTTGACGCGGATTGCGGCGGGCGGCAGCCTGGGGGTTGAGCATGATGGGGTGGTGACGTGGGAGACCACGTTGGATGCGAACGATATTGGTGACTATAAGAATGTGACCGCGGGTATCTGCCGAAGACGATTCTGCCGGCCGGTACCGCGCCGGATGTTGGTGGGTCGGGCGTGGCTGGCGATTTTCGCGGCGTGCAGGCGGCCAAGATTCCGGGTCGCGTGGCGATTCCGTGGTGGAGGGCATGCTGTCGTTGGCATTTGGAGCATCACATTACGCTTGTCGACGACCTGCCGGACCCGGCTGCTGGGGAGATCGTGGATCTGTCGGTGACTGCTCGCCCGGAGGAGGTTGTGACACGGAGATCGGCCGGATTGTGGTGATTCGGGCGGAGATTTCGGCTGATGGTCGGCCGTTGGCGAAGTTGACGGAGCGCATGGCGATTCGGGGGCCGGCGGGGAATTCGACCGCTCGTACGAATACGTCGGTGTTGCCCACCCATGAGCCGGCACCCCGGGTCGTTCCGGGCGTATGCGAAGGTCACGCGCGCCTGAGTCCATGCACCGTTTGCAGGTGGTTTCGGGGACCGTAACCCTATTCACGTGTCGAACACTGCTGCGAAGCTGGCTGGTTTTCGCCGGGTGTGATTGCAGTATGGCATGTGGACGTCTGCTGTTGCGGAGTTGGTGGCGGCTGGCGGTTATCTCGGATGAGACCGTGACTACGGTGCTGAATCGGTGGCGGAGTACACGCCACCATGTTGGCCCCTGATTCTGCCTGGCTCCGAGGTGGAGTTTGTGGTGGAGCGCACTGCATTGATACGCCTGGCCGGGCCGGGGTGAGGTGCGGGAGGTGACCGCAACGGTGGATGGTCAGGTGGTGCTGGTTGCTACCGCAACGTTGGCGGCGCCGGACACGTTCTATCGCGTTCCCCGGTCAGGGGATTCAGTCCCAGGCATGCGGCATGCGTCGGTCGAAGTCGCCGGCGGCGAAAGGATGTGTGGGCGCGGGCGGATCGGGCACACCCGGAAATAAGCTGGGCTTTTCCGTGCTCGAGATTGTGCAGAATAATCCTCAGGAGGTGGTGGTTCGGGCGAGAAGTTCACGCACCCGAAGGGTGTGCTGTTTCTTTGACCCAGTTCACCCAGGTGGCCATGGCCTCGCCTGGGGGTGGCGCAGGTCGCCCAGATGCGGGAGCGCTCCATGCGTTGAATCAGCGGGCGTATTTTGCCGGCCATTCCGTGGGTGAGTATAACGCGTTGGCTGCTTACGCTGCGGTGCTGTCGCTCGAAAAACGTGATCGAGATTGTGTATCAGCGTGGTTTGACGATGCACCGGTTGGTGGAGCGGGACGAGCATGGCGTGTCGAACTATGGGTTGGCTGCTTTGCGACCCCACAAGATGGGGCTGAACGCCGATAACGTGTTCGATTACGTGCAGTCGATTGCGGCGGAGTCTGGCGAGTTCTGGAGATTGTGAACTATAACCTGCCGCGGCATGCAGTACGCGGTGGCCGGCACGATGAAGGGGTTTGCAGGCGTTGCAGGCCGACTGTGAGGCCAAGGCTCCTGGCTTGCGGGCGTTCATTCTGATTCCGGGCATTGATGTGCCGTTCCACTCCTCGCACCTGTTGGGTGGTGTGGATAATTTCCGCGAGCATCTTGACGATCTGCTGCCGGCGGAGGTGGATTTGGACATTCTGTGGGTCGTTACATCCCGAACCCGGTGGCCCGACCGTCTGAACTCACCCGCGATTTCGTGCAGGCCATGTTGGATGTGGTCGATGCGCCCATTCTGGCAAGGTGCTGAAGAATTTCGATGAGGAGCTCGCGCCGGCCGGCCCGGTTGGCTCGTACCTGTTGGTGGAGTTGTTGGCCTGGCAGTTTGCCTCGGTGCGGTGGATTGAAACCCAGGATCTGCTGCTGCGACCCAAGGCTGATGGTGGCCTGGGTGTGCACCGGTTCGTGGAGGTGGGGTGGGGTCCGCCCCAACCCTGGCCAATATGATGGCGCAAACCGCGGCCCCGCCGCAGTATCGGGGCACCGACCCGGAGATTCTCAACGTGAGCGGGCGCGGCATTGTGTTTGCCACCGACGAGTTCCACCGCGAGGTGCCTGCCGTAGCCGGTTCGGATGCGGATCGGGATGTCGAGGCTGATGCTCCGCCACCGAGGTGCCCGCACCGGTGTTGGCGAAGGTGATCGGAGCCGGAGCTGGCCCGGCCGCCCCGGCCGTTGAGGGTGCCGGCCGATATTGAGTTCAGCCCTCGGACGCGACCGCCATGCTCATCGCCTTGTGGACCAAGGTGCGGCCCGACCAAATGACCACCACCGATTCGATCGAAACTTTGGTCGAAGGCGCGTCGTCGCGTCGGAACCAGCTGCCGCTGGACCTGGGTGTGGAGTTCGGCCTGGGCGCCATTGATGGTGCCGCCGATGCGGAGCTTGCTGACCTGTATAAGACCGTCACCCGCATGGCCGAGGCTGCACCGCTCGGCCCGGTGTTGTCCGATGCTGTGGGGGATGCGCTGCGCCGCCCGACCGGCCTGACCGGGAAAACGCCCCAACCATGTGGCCGAACGTGTCACCGGCACCTGGGGTCTGGGGCCAGGGCTGGGCGGATCATGTGGTGTCGCAGTGGTCATGGGCGCCCGAGGGCGCGTCCCTGCGTGGGGACCTGGCCACCCTGGCTCCCGGCCAACCCCGGCACCGCCGCCGACCTGGACCAGCTGCATTGATGCCGCCGTGCAGGCGGTTGCCGCGGACCGTGGGGGTGGCCGTCGCCGCCGGGTGCCGGCGGTTCCGGTGGGGAGTGGTGGATTCTGCCGCCTCGGGGACGCCATTCGCCGAACAGGTCACCGGCAAGGCCGGCGTGTTGGCCCAAACCGCCCGCACCATCCTTCTGGAACCTGGGGTTGGCGGAGCCTGCCACCGTGGTTGACCTGGACGACGCGGACGCGGATGCCGCCCTGTACGAGCTGGTGGCCCGAACTGGGGTCCGATTGGCCCCGGCAGGTGGCGCCTAGCTCGACGCGCGCAAAACCGTGCTGCTGGACGACCGGTGGCCTCCGCCCGCGAAGATCGTGTCCCGGTGGCCCTCGGGGAACTTGACGCCGCTAACCTGGACCTCACCGGTGCCGGCGAGGCGGTGCCCGGCGGGCCGAATACTTCGGCCTGGACGATCTGGCCGCCCAGGCGCGGGACCTGCGGCCACTCAGAATTCGCCGACGACATCGCGGTCGTGACCGGCGCCTCCCTGAACTCGATCGCGGCGAGCGTCGTCAAAGCAACTGCTGCGGGCGGGGCAACGGTGGTGGTCACCACATCGTCGCTGAGCCACGCGCGCGCTGGGCTTCTGCAAGCAACTCCCATGCGGAATCCGCGCGCGGCCAGGCGGCCCCTATGGGTCGCCCGCCAACCCGTCCAGCTACGCCGATCTCGATAATGTGATCGAAATGGATCGGGTCGGAACAGACCGCCACGGTGAACGGGGCGACGAAACTCACTGCCCGCCCCTGAAAACCCACCCCGCTGTTCCCTTCGCCGCCCCCAGCGTCTCGCCGGACCCGCCGACGCCGGTGCACCCGCGGAAATGCAAATGGCTGTTCCTGTGGTCCGTGGACGGCTTCATGTCGGCTCTGTCCGCCATCAGCACCACACCCACGTGGTGCCCGCCTGCACGTGGTCCTGCCCGGCTCCCAACCGGGGCCGGTTCGGCGGGACGCGCCTCACGGGCGAATCAAGGCGTCCCTGACGCGCTCGTCAACCGGTGGAACGCCGAAACCACGTGGAAACCGAACACCTCTTTGGTACACATGCTCATCGGTTGCGTGCGCACCGGCCTCGCAGGGCGGCAACGATCCCCTGCTGAAGCCGTGGAGAAGGCCGGGGTCACCACCTACTCCACCGACGAAATCGCCGAACTGTTGATCGAACAAATCAGCGAGGACGCGTCGTAAAGCTGCGCGAACACCCTGTCGTGGTGGACGCCACTGGCGGCCTGGGCAAGAGCGACATCAACCTCGTCCGAACTGCCCGGCAAGCCAACGGGCGCAGCAGCCCACCACCGGGGCGACACCGACCAGCCGGACACCATCGCCCTCCCCACCCCTACCGGCCCATTGCGAAACCACCCCCGACTTCACCGGGCAGGGTCACCCAAGACCTCGACGACATGATCGTCATTGTCGGCGTGGGCGAGGTTGGGCCACTGGGCTCGACCGCACCCGCTTCGACGTGGAACTCACCGGCGACCTCACCGCCGCCGGCGTGATCGAACTCGCCTGGACCATGGGGCTCATCCACTGGGACACCGACAGCTGGATACACCCGCGACGACGAACCCATCCACGAGCAGGCCGACATCTACGATCGCTACCACGACGATGTGCTCGCCCGCGTGGGGGTGCGCGCTACACGACGACTTCGGCATGGTGGGCAACCTGGCGCCGGAGCTCACCACCATCTACCTGGACCAGGGACCTGTCGCCTTCAACGCTGCCGACAAGGCCACGGCCAAAACCTACGTGGACTCCGAACCGGACACCACCACCGCCAGCTTCGACGAAGAAGCGGGGAGTGGACCGTCACCCGCAAGGCCGGCTCCGCGGTACGCGTCCCCCGGCGCATGGCCATGTCCTGCTTCGTCGGCGGCCAAATCCCCGAAGGCTTTGACCCCGCTGTGCACGGCATCCCCGCCGACATGATCGACAACCTCGACAGGTCGCCATCTGGAACCTCGTGGCCACCGTCGAAGCGTTCCTCAACTCCGGCTTCAGCCCCGCGGAACTGCTCCGCGCCGTGCACCCCGCACGGGTGTCCTCCACCAAGGCACCGGCCTGGGCGGCATGGAATCATGCGCTCCTCTGCGCATTGATGGGCTGCTGGCGGAACCGCGGCAAAACGACATTCTGCAAGCTCTGCCCAACGTCATGGCGGCCCACGTCATGCAATCCTACGTGGGCGGCTACGGCCAAATGATCCACCGGTCGCCGCCTGCGCCACCGCCGCGGTATCCGTGGAAGAAGGCGTGGACAAGATCAAACTGGGCAAGTCCGACTTCGTGGTGGCCGGCGGCTGGACGACGACCTGTCCATCGAAGGCATCACCGGCTTCGGCGACATGGCGGCCACCGCCGATTTCGAACGAAAATGGCGCTGCCAGCATCGACGAACGCTACTTCAGCCGGGCCAACGACCGGCGCCGGGGCGGCTTCGTGGAGTCCGCCGGCGGCGGCACGGTGCTGCTGGCACGGGGGTCCGTGGCCGCCGACCTGGGCCTGCCGGTGCTGGCGGATCGGGTTCGCCGAATCCTTCGCTGATGGCGTGCACACTCCATCCCCGCACCAGGGTTGGGGTGCGCTGGGGTGCGGGTCAGGGGCGGCACGGGTCGGCTGCGGAAACAACTCGCCCAGGTGGGTGTCGGCGTGGACGACATCGCGGTGATTTCGAGCACGACACGTCCACCACGGCGAACGACCCGAACGAGTCCGACCTGATCGAGCGGCTGGCTGCCCGCCATCGGCCGGACCCCGGGCAACCCACCGCATGTCGTCGCAAAAACCCTGACCGGCCACGCGAAGGGCGGTGCCGCCGCCTTCAAAATGATCGGTTTTGACGCAGGTGCTGCGGTCCGACCGCCGGTGCCCGGCAAACCGGGCATTGGACTGCGTGGACCCGGTGCTGGCCGACTACGAATACCTGGTGTGGCTGCGCAAGCCCCTGGATTTGACGTCCCGGCCGCCGAAGGCAGGCATCGTGACCTCCTCGGGTTCGGGCATGTGTCCGCCCTGGTGGCGATCGTGCACCCGGCGGTATTCGTGGCGGCGGTGCGGGCCCAGCGCGGTGCGGCCGCCGCAGCCAAGTGGGCGGACCAGGCCCACACCCGACAGCAGGCTGGGCACCCGCCGACTCCTGGACGCCGTAGCATGGTGGCCTGCCGCTCTACGAACGCCCGCAGGACCGGAACCTGGGCGGCACCGGCGCCCCGGCGAAGGAACGCGGGCTGCCGTACTGCTGAGCGATAAGGCCCGGCTCGTGGATGGGGTAGCTGACCATCATCGACGACTAGGCTAGGGCCATTTGCGTGCGCGGCCGCACCCTGGAAAGCAGCAGAGGGTGCGGCCGCGCATCGCGCTACGACGCCCCAACGGGCGCGAAGAATGACACAATGAACCCGATGAGCATCGGCATCGACATTGTGTACATCCCCAAATTCGCGGAACAACTCGACATCCCCGGCAGCAGATTCGAACAAGTCTTCACCCCCTGGAGCTGCGGATCGCCGCCACCAAACCAACCAGAACCCGCAGGATGGAACATCTTGCCGGCCGGTGGGCGGCCAAAGAAGCCTTCATCAAAGCATGGGGCCAAGAATCCTACAGGCAAAGCCACCCTCATAGGGACGAAGACCAGGTTGACTGGTCGGAAATCCAAGTCACCCCGGACGGGTGGGGGCGCACCATCATCACCCTAAGCGGGGCCATCGCGCAACAATGCGGCCACACCAACATCCAGGTGAGCATCAGCCACGACGGCGACTACGCCACCGCCATCTGCACCCTCCCACAGGGAACCAGCCCTGGCTAGCTGGTTGCCACCGCAAACAGGTGAGGCGATGAGCATCCGCTTAATCTCATCCACCGTGGCATGAAACAGTGCGATCCGTCACGTGCCCATCATGCGCACCGAATAATTCAACAACGACACGCCATGGTAGCACCAGCAGCCCGCAATGGTCAACCGCTCATTCCGGCTCGCATTCGGCGCCAATGGCCGCAACACCTCCGCCAACAACGCCAACACCGGCTGCTCCGTGGCCGCCGCCGTCGCCAGGTCGCCGGGGTAGACTGCACCGCATGCCACACCGCCCGCCGGGAAGGATCCGCCCGCCACTGTCGGCCAAATGGTCGATCAACTCATCAAGAATATCCGGCCATTTGCAGGGCCGGAACCTGGTCGAGCAAACCCTCTGCAACTCGGCCACCGTGTCGGCGGTGTCCTCCTGATCCAACTCGCAAATCAGCACACTATTTATTGGCAAAACTGGTACTAACGTGCCAATGGGCACCTCTGCTCGCTTCGCACTCGTCGGAACGTGACGACTCAAACCCCATATCAACAAGCTATCGCTCGGGCGGCTGCGAGTGCAGGAATACTTCGCCCGGGATCGTTGCTGCGCCGGCCGCCGGCGAGGTTGAAGAATCTTTTCCGCCGCATTCAGATCCAAGTCATCGCGCCCATCACCAGACTAGTTAAAACCAAAGCTCTCTTAATACCCGCACCACACGGCCAGTGGCACGCACGTTATATAGCGCCTTTTCAATCATGCCATCAGCCCCCACCACAAAAGTGGACCGATAACACCCTGCACCACTTTACCGTAATTCTTTTCTCCCCAAATGCGCCATGCGACCGCATCACCGCCTTATCGACGTCGGAAAGCAACGGGAACGTCAACCCACGATCCTTCCGAAATCTCGCAAGCGCTGTTCCGGCAGGGTCCGGCGAAATCCCACCACCGCAACCCCACCATTCAACTGTGCCAACGAATCCCTGAAAAATCACGCCTCCTTTATGTAGCCGGGAGTGTTCGCCTTTGGGATAAAAATAAATGATCACCCTGCTCACCTGCATAACTCAGCCAATGACGTGGTCTCACCCGCATCATTCGGGAGGCTAAACGCCGGGGCAACAGCGCCAGGTTTCCAGACGCATATTTTCACCATGCGCCTAACTCTACCTGTTGTCCACATTTCCTGCGAGTTTTTGGCTAAAGGTGTAGGAGAAAGAAAATACACAAATGACCAACAGGGAGTTTTCCGTGGCACGGCAATATTAATGATATTCAGCGCGATATCGACCGCAATCGCCGCAATCTGGCCCAAACGCTAGACGAAATTATCGATCGCGCCAAGCCCACCAACGTCGCCGGAGACGTCAAAACAGTGATGGTTGCCAAGCTACAAGACCCAGAAATCCAAAAAATTGTAGCGGGCGTGAGCGCCGTCGTGGTTGGCCTTTATCGGTATGACCATGGCGCGCTCGGCGAAGCGTCGTAAAGAGCTCAAGAACTCCGCCAACGCTACTTGTCGCCCGCGATAGTTAGCCCTTCCGTTACGCCAACTGAGGCCCCAGCACCCACCATTTCTTGCAGCGCGGCATCACCGGTCTCGTCGGCTACAGCCGCCACCAAATCGGTGAGCACCCGCACCTCAAAAACCCTCGCAGCGCATCCCAACACCGTGGCCCGCACACAATAATCCGTGGCAATCCCACCACATCAATGATGTCCACATCATGCGCCCGCAACCAGTCGGCTAACCCAACACCATCATTGGTTGCCCCCTCGAAACCCGAATATGCGGCCGAATGCTGCCCCTTGAAAAACGCTGCGGTCACCGGCACATCCGCCAACGCCGAATGCAACTCGGCGCCGGCTGACCCCGCGACACAATGCACCGGCCACGAATCCCGAAAATCCGGCTCGGCATTAAAATGCGCACCCGGATCAATATGCCAATCCTGGGTCGTCACCACCACCGGATAATCCTTCGCCTTTCACCCATTCGGCAATGCCCTCAGCCACTGCCGTTCCGCTGGCAACCCCCAAGGCGCCGCCGGGACAAAAATCATTCTGAACATCAACAATTACTAATGCACGCATGAGCTCCAGCATAGTGGAGGATAACAATCACCGATTAGGGGCATGAGGAGTTCCTGGCATCCCATAAGGTGCACGTCGCCGGTCCGCGCGCCGGGTGAGAACGGTGCGTGACCTTTGCGGTTAGGGTGACGACGATGCCGCATTTTTGTTCGGCACTTGTCCGATAGTGTAGGGGAAGTAGCAGTCGGTTATCCCACCCCCATTATGTCTGGAGCAGTGCTGTGGATAAACCCCTGTATATTGCCAGAAACGGGGGTGAAAATATATAATGGCAAAAAGAAACCCCGCTGGCCACATGACCTAACGGGGTAAAAATCAATTTAGTGCGCCATCAGGGACTCGAACCCCGAACTCACTGGTTAAGGTCTTCTAAAGGTTTTCTATCAGTAAAAACGTAGCCTAACTTTTCATAGCGTGACCAAAAATAGATAATCTACTACAGGCGTGGCGTGACGAACTGTCGGCCCTTGGTCGATCAGAAAGGAACTATAATGTTACGTTCGTCACATGTGCGTCGGTGTTTTAAAATCTATAGGAAAACCACTGGATAAAATCACTCGCCAAGATGTCATGAAATGGATGTCTACCCAAAAAAATGGGGGAGGGCGGCGAGAGCGTCGGCACGGGCATCGCTGCGTACGTTCTGGGCGTGGGCGGTGGCCACAGGTGCCACAGCAAGCAGCCCAATGGCGGTGTGCCGCCCGTGAGACAGCTTCCGGGTGTGCCAAAACCCTATGCCAGATGCGGTGGTAATGGTGGCAATTTCCCAAGCACCGCCTGAGATAGCCCTTGCTATTGAGGTCATGGCTGTATGTGGTCTACGAAGGGCGGAATGCGCATGCCTGAGGGCGTGTGATATAGAGCCTGTGGGTCAGGGCTGGATGCTGCGAGTGGTTGGGAAAGGCGGGCGGACACGCATGGTGCCGTGCCCACCACTGTTGGCGCGGAAGCTGAAGGCGCAGGGGTGGGTGGGTATTTCCGGGTGCGCAGCAGGGTCATATTTCGCCTGGGTGGCTAGGAAAGTTAATTAGCCGGTATCTACCGCCTGGGTGGACGCCCCACGCCTTGCGGCATCGCTTTACGCCAGTGTCGCTTACGCGACGGGCCATGATATCCGTGCTGTCCAGCATCTCTTAGGGCCACGCATCAGTAGCCACCACACAAATGTATATAGCATTGGATGATTCAGCGGTGAGGGAGGCGGCTTCTGGTGCGTGGAATCTAGCTAGCTAGCCAAACAACCGTCCCGACGTATTAAGCGTCGGCAGACAGGGGGTCTTCGAATTGCGCTTGATATAACCATCGGGGTCAATAATAAAAAGCCGTAACCGTAGGTTCTAGCAGGTCAGTTATGCCGGTAAGCGTGAAGGGGACAGCTGATTTCGGGCGGTGAAAATCAATAAGCCTGTCACGGAAAATTTCAGGCGCCGTTGTGAAATTCGGCGTTTTAAATTCCACCGTAAGCATGCACTTTTCCTACCCGTTGTACGCTACTGTTAGTGTTTTTGAGGCTCTTATCCAGCGAAAACCCGACATTGTAAAGGTGGTGAGTGGTGGCGAGTTTATAGGCATTAGCGCGCTGGATTGCTGGAAAGTCTTTTACAGCGTCGGAGCCGTCGGCGTTGAGGTACCAGATTCCATCTTCGTCTTTTGTGGCCATAGGGTTGGTTTCCTTTCCAGGTGTGTTTTTTGGGCGGCCCACGTGCCGACCTGGGCACCAAACGGTGGTATCGGTTTTGCCCCAAAGACAGGTCATATCGTGTTCTACATGATCGTGGTAGATGCTGAGAGTGCCGCCTATGGGAATGTAGTCTTGCACAGCGCCGATAGCGTTTTTCAGGGCGGCGGCATATCTATCCCCCGTGATTTGTAGACGCCTGTTCGGGTTTTCCCAGGTGGCCCAGAGGGCGTCAGTTGTGATTAGGCGGGGTGTGACGCTGCTGTCGAGAGTGAAACGGCGGGGGCTTGTGAGCTGGGCTTTTCACTAATTCAATGTGGCCTAGCACGGTTTAAGGTAGAGCCGTTTTTTCAATCGTGGGACAATATTTATTGGTGATAGTGGTCACATAACCGCGGTCCCACTGGTCGAAGGTGTTGCGGATAACAGCGTCGCCGGAAGATGCTTTATCAGTGCCGAATACACCGCCTTCTTGGTAGATGATCGTGGTAGGCCACCCGGGAGCATCGAAAGATACCTCACCGCCCGAGTCGATAACTTCAGCAGCGGATAAGTTGGTGACCACCGCGGGGCGGGTGAGGTCATAGGCGCTGGGGCTACCTTTTCCCCAGTCGGGCGACCACACTGGGAAAGCGCCTGGGCGGCAGACCAGGGATTCAACGATCTGGCGTGTGGTAAGAAACGAATTACCAGGTTCGCGGAGGTCGATTTCGTATCCATCAAGTACTTCTAATTGTGGGATTGCTTCAAGGGCACGGCGGCGGCGGGCGCCATAGCTGGTAAGCGATTTCGCCCCACCCTGTTCGCTATTAAGCACATTTGACCAGGTGGGGGGCCTCCGTGGCGGTGATAGTGATAAGTCACGGCGGCTTACCAGGGATATCAATGGGTTGAATGCTGATACGGTCGATGCGCCCTTGGAATAAGGGGCTGGTGGGGGCGATGGTCAAACTTGACACTCACAGCGATTTGGGCACCAACCCAAGTGCCAGAAACCCCTTCCATGATCTGCGGAATCGCCAAGTATTGCACCTGTAGACGACGGTTTGCTGGTTCGGTGAACAGGCTTTCTCGCCCCCAGGTGATGCGGATTTCTTCGAGGGTCAAAAAGTTGTCGAAGGTAAATAGAAGGTAGCCTGGTGCTTTGACGGTGGTTTTTATCATTTCCGATATGGTCATAGTTTACCACCGTTGGCGTTCTTGGTAGTCGCGTAGCAACTTTTCTAAATACCGACCAGTGCTTATAGGATCTACTGCATCATTGACTGTAATGTAATAGTTGTTGGTTATTACTGGTTGTACAGTGGCACTAAGCCGTCCAAAGGCGTTCACCTGGGCGAACGGCGACCTGAGCTGTGCGGTGATACCAGGTGTCGGCGTGCCAAACAGCTTGGCGGCGGCTGGCGGTACACCCTTCAACGTGGGCGGCGGCGCGCGACGCCGTCAGCATGCTAATCGGGTTCACCTTGTCGCCAAACGACGTTACCCAGTCCCAGGCTTCTTTTGATCTTGTCGATCACCCACTGAATGCCTTGCCCACGCTCTTAAACCCGTCGACGCAGAAGCGAACGCATTTGTCCACGCCATTTCTGAACCAATCGACCTTTTCGTAGGCGAGAACGAAGCCGGCTGTGAGGGCACCAACGGCGGTAACGACCAGGCCTATGGGGTTGGCTTTCATGGCAAGGTTAAGGAGGATTTGGGCGGCTTGCCATGCTTTGACGGCGCCGATAATGCCGTGGGCGGCGCCCGTAAGGGAGATAATGGCCACGGCGGCGGCTTGGAAAAAGGCGGGGGTAGTTCGCCTATCCATTGGGCTAGCCAGCGAGCGCTGGGCTGCATCAGAAACCACGGGGAGTAGAGCTTCCCCCAGCGTGGCCTTGGCGTTCTCCCAAGCAGCTTTGGCGCGTTCTTGTTGCCCAGCGGCGGTGTCGGCTTCGCGGGCGAAAGCACCCGTGGCGTCGGCGGATTGCTGGGTGAGCAGGTTCATAATTGCCTGGGTGCGTGCTGTCTTGGCGGCTTCGCCTTCCAATTTATCGAGGCCCATGGCGGCCAGTTCCGCTTTGATGTTGGCTTCTTTGATCGAGATACCGTATCTCTCGATAGGGTCAGTCTCACCCTTGAGCAGGGGAGGAAAGGGCATTCACGGCGTCGCTGGTGGTGCCGCCGAAGGTGGCGGCTGGGTCGGCGCCCTTCTTGATAAAGCCCGTCAGTAGTGCCAATCAATTCAGTTTGGCTGACACCCATGTTCTTGAGCTGCGCCCCCATGATTGACGCCAATTCTGATAGCTGTTTTTTCGACAGGCCTACCGCCTGGTGGGCTTTTGTCAGCCAGTGCCTTAATCTGGTCGCCTTGTCCCTTGAAAATTGCCTCAACGGCGCCCGTGGACTGCTGTAACGCCGACGCCGAGTCGAATGCCTGCTTGCCCATAGCCACGACCCCCGCCGACGCCACGGAGAGTCCCGCGGCAGCTTTCTGGGCGCCTGATTCCAGCTTGCCCAGTTTGCCGTGGGTTTCGTCTAGCTCTTGGGAGGCGTTCTTGGCGTCAGCAGGGATTTTAATGGACGGGAAGGCGGTTTTTACTCACGGTGAGCCTTTTCTAGAATTTCAATAGCGGTGGCGATATAGGTGTCGTCCTTATCGAAAAAGTGGTCAGGTTCGCTGCCCCAGGCCTTGGCCAGGGCACATGAGCTGATAAACGGTAGTATCAGGGCTAAAAGGGGCTCGGGATCAACAACCCCATCAGATTCGGCGTCGGTGTCGGAATCGACGTCTTCGACGGTTTTCTAGCCAATCTTCAAAGGCCTGGTCGGTTTTCTTCTCACGCTTGAGGGCAGCCCAGGCGCAGAAATGCAGCGCTAGGGAATGGCGCTTGGGTGGCCTGAGGCCACCCCATGCGAGTTGCTATAGATGTCGTAGCGCACCCGGTCGGCGGAAATAATATCTGTGGTCTGGGTGCAGTGGGCACTAGTGCCTTCTAGATATGTCACGGTGATGTTAGTCATTAGTGTCTCGATGTTCCTTCTATCTGGTCTAGTATCTTGTTGACGTGGTGCTCATACGAGTCTCGAGCCATGCGGGTTCGGTTTCCTGGGCGGCGTGGCTGACGAAAGGATTAGCTTTGATGCTGCGTTTTTGCCAACCCCAGTGGATGGGGGCGGAATACGGCACGGGCTTAGCGCCTAGGCGGATTCGGGCGCGGTTTGCGTGGCAAACACCCGTATCGTGTCGCGTAGGTGCGTGCGCTTGTTTAGGGTGCTGACGGGTGCTTTACCGCGGGCGGCACGGGCGACAATCTCACCCGCGGCCTTGTTGACTTCCCTCATTTGCTTGAGGTCTGCCCCGGCTTTTTCGGAGGCTGCGCCTGAGTTCTTTAGCCCCGTGGTTTCTACCGCGGCACCCCCGCCAGCCATTGGGGCTCCATGCCGTTCACCTTGGTGGCTGGGGTGAACGCGGGCTTGGAAACGAACTCCAAAGTCAGCTTGGTGGTGTCGCCTTCACCAGCGTCACCGCCGACGTCGGGCGGATCAAGGCGAACTGTGCCCTCAAATTTCGCCCGTCGATTTTGTTGGTACGAATGTGATTTTTGCGGTCTCGCCCTGGTGGGCGCTACAGATACCGACGGCACCCTTGAGAGTGAGGTTCTGGATAACGGTAGCGGTCAACTGTAGGAATAGACAGGGTTGGGACTGACCAACACCACCATCGAGGAAATTCAGGTCTTACCAGCCTTAACACTGGAGTTTAGAATGCAGTTGGTGACCTGTGGGGCGATATCGAGGCCGGACGCGGTTTCGCCGATGACGAGGGTGCCGGGGCCGGTAACGCCGATTTTTGTTCTGTATGGCCATGGGATTCCTTTAGTTTCGTGGCGGTTGGATAGTGAGTTTCATAGCAGGACACACGGCGCCACTAGGCATAGTGACGTTGGTGGCAAGGTCGGTGTCTGTAATCATGCCCCCTACCACGCTGATAGCACGCTGGAGGAGGTCGTCGAGGCGCCCGACGGCGACGGTGATGTCGGCTTCGGGTGTGATGAGTGAGATGTCAAAACTGATCTTCAACGTGCCGTCGAGGTACTGGCCTTCGATCGACCGGGGACTGACCCACGCACAGTCGGGGTTCAAAAACTGAGGGTCATAGTCGGCCTCGACACCCAGCGGCGGTAAGCCGGTCACAAAGCTGCTCTAGCTGGTCTTGTATCATGCTCACGGAGTGTCTATCCGACGCTTGGTGGGGCGTAGCTACCGATACCCAATAGCTGGGCGATATCGGGGTCATAACGAGCGACATAGATGGTGCCAATGTCCCCCAACGTTTCGACGCCCGTGCTGGATTGTCGGCGACGCCATAGGCGGGCTGCTAGCATTTCGGCACCGAGTTTGACAGCGGCACTATCATTGCTGGGTGGGTGGGACCCAGGCTGCGACCAGGGCATGCACAGCATCGCAGATAGCTTCGAAACGCTTTTTATCGGCGTCTATCAGGCCTAGCTGTTTCGCTACGGCTTCCTGGTCGATAATGCTTAGCGCCATGTTATGCCTTGAACTTCACATAGCCTGGGGCGTCAGGACGGGCAACAACGACGGCACGGTGACCGAAAAACACCGTCATCGACTTGACCCTTGGCAATGTCGAGAGCTTCGGCACGGATAGGAGAGCCGGGGAGTTCGCCATGGATAATGCCGGGGGTTGGCCATGCGAAGATTTTGCCCTTGGCCACCTGGTCGGTGGGGATGATGATATCCGGGTCGATCTTCAGAGTCTCCATGAGTGCCGGTAACTCTAGCTGCTTGATCTTGCTGAGCGCCAACCAATCTTCATCGTTGACGGCGATAGCGTCGGCATAGACACGAGGCGGCTTTGTACACGGCGTGGTTGGCGTAAGGGATTGCTTCTAGCAGGCCCTGGGCCTTGAGCGGTTGAGGTCTTTCTCGGTGGCCTGGGCGATAGCGTCGGCTGGGGCCTTGTTGTCGGATTTGACGGCGTAGTCCTCGGCCATGCCCAGGAAGTACTGTTCGATCAGGTTCACTTTCTTGAAGTGAACCCACTCGATGGGCAGCTTGTTGGCGCCTGCTAGGGCGGGTGGCTTGTACCTCGACAACCTCGAAACTGAAAGCTTCGTTGCTGGGCACGTCGGTGCCGCTTCCGTTCCATTCGTCGACGGTAGGACGAGTTTTTCAGCGATTGGCTTCTAACTTGGGGCCTGTTAGGTCTTGGTGGGTCATCTTGTCCACGAACAGGCGTTTGTAGGGTTGGCCGTCCCACAGCTGGTCGATCCACTGCGGAGACGTCAACAGGGGCTTTCTGCGACTTTCATTTGCTTGAGTGCGGCGGTGAGCAGGGGTTTGGTCGGCGGTGGGGTCGTCGAGTCGGCACAGGGGCGTCGTAGATAGCACCCGCGGTCAGCAGGGTGGTGCGTGGGGTGGCGGTGACGGTGGGCGGCATGGTGAGCCGCCCGCTTTTCGCCACCAGCGGCGGCGTTGCCCTGGTGAGGCGGTGACCTGGGTGATACAGGGAGGCAGAAAAACGCAGGAACAGCCACAATAGCTACGGCGGTCAGTTGCCCCGCGGTGAGTAGGGTCGCCACTTATTTCTTGGCCAACAATCTCCATGCTGAGGGGCGTCGCGGACGCCTTCCTTGATGTCTTTCAGGGGCGGTATCGCCGTCGGGGGTGTCGGCAATGTGGAAGGAAGCAACGAGGCCTTGGTCGGTGTCTTCTACCTTGGTGGCGTAGCCCACGGGGGTTCCACCAGCGTCGGAGTGGTCACGGAACAACTTCAGGTGTTTGGTGTCAGCGGGAACTTGGATACTGCCCCGCTGGGCGGTAATAAGCCCCACGGAGGTGTAACCCGGGGTATCCCACGGGACGATCACACCGGATACGGTGCGGGACGGGGTGTCGGTGTCGGCGTTGTGGGCGGCGGTGAGGGTGGTTTGTGGGTTGAAGATCAGCGGTTCAGCAGCGTTGCTAGCGGTTAGTAGTGGGGTCGTCATTGGTGGGGTATTCCTTGAGGGTGTTTAGGCGGGTGGTTGTCGGTGCTGGTGGTGTCAGTGGGCGGTTCCGGGGATAACGCTGGGAGGTACTTATCGAGCCAGGCGACGACGCTAGCGTTAGCTAGTACCCAGGTGACGGCGGCGGTAACAGCCAAGGTGCTAGCCACCCAAGGGATGGTCTCTATTCCCAGCTCGCGGGCTATCACGGGCAGAAGCGGGAGCATGCCGACGGTAGCGGCAATGGTGGTTCGAGCAACAGCGCGCCATGGGTACTTCACTTGCGTAGAATTCATTTGCCTAGTTCTTTTTCGAGCATGGCCATGATGGTGGCCATGCCGACGATAATGCCGAGGATGTGGGCGGCAAGGGGCGATAAGTATGGCGATGAGCATTACTGGCCTGGGCTTTGAGGTCGGCAAAGCCCGGGGATTTTTCAGGGCGGCGCCGATAGCGGCTGGGGCGTCGACGACGGTTCGACCACCTAGCTGTGGCCAACTGGGGTGAGCGCCGAGACCTGGTCGCCCCGGTCATTTGGGCTTTGAGGTCGCGGAGGTACAAATCATCGTCGTTCATGGGGTTTCCTTTCGGGGCGGGGGTGTCGGGTGTCGTAGGCGCCGAGGTAGCCATTGTTGAGGCGTTCGGCGAAAGCGTGAACACGGGGGTCGCTAGGTGGCAGACCAATCTGATAATGCATTTCGTCGGGGTAGTCCCAGTCAGCGCCCCAGAAGATCACGCCCTCGAACTTCGCTAGCAGTGCGCGTACCTTGGCTTTTGTGGTGGGTGGCATGGTGCGCTGACCCCACGGGTACTTGGGGGCGCCGATATCCACGGCGGTGCCGGACATGTGGTTGCTGTTCCAGACGTCGTTATCGGCACTCCAACCCCACACTTGGGAGGTGATGGGCTCTACCAGGCGGTTGTAGAGGATCAACCAGGCGTTAAGGATGGTGGCCACGTCACCAGCACGAAGCGGCACCGCCTTAGCAGCTGGTACCACCATCTCGCTGACACACGCGGCGCTGGAACACATCGGCCAACCGTTTTCGCTGGGCACGCCGATTTGGGCTTGGTATCGCATTATTCTTGGGCTTTCTGTTCTGTGGGGAGCTGGGCAGGAGCGGGCATGGGGTGCTGATATTGTCGTCTTGGACGTTGAGCTTGGACAGGAATTCCACCATCTCGCTAGCGTCAACGCCGATGCTGGTGCCCCTTGGCACTACATCGTCCATGCCCATTCGGGCGGTCACGCAGGCCAGAGTGGGAGGACGCCGAGGCCAAGAGCTCGGCCATGCGTAGCCCAGCGTTGCTGTAGTTGATGCTGCTTCCTTGAATGGATGCGTCGATCATCGAGGGCGGGTATGCCGCACAACCGTGCTAAGTCAATAGCATTGGCGTTTCGGCCCTCGATTAGCAGGTGTTCGGCGAATGAGCCGTGTTCTTTGATTTCGGTGTTTTTCGAGGTGAACGCAACCCCGCCGTTTTGCCTTTGCGTGCTGCTACCCACCCCGCCGTGAGGTTTTGTTTTTCCTGGTCGGTAAGGGGCCTATCGCCTGTGTAGTGGATTTCGAGGGTGGCGGCTGGGGTGTTGGTGGCGGTGGTGACGGCGCAGGGCTGGGGCGTTGGCTTCGGGCATGGCGTTGGTACCGTGCAGAGAATGCCTTGGTGGATACCAGGGATAAGCACGTATTCGTCGGCACTGGCGGGGCGGTCGCCGACGGTGATGGTGTCGTCGGCGCTGATTGCCCAGGCCTCACGGATTACCCGGTCTGCGGTGAGGACGTGCCCGTCAAAATCGCGGGTGACACGCCATAGTGAAGCGCCGTAAAACAGCAAATCGTCGATGGTCCACAGCATGCGGTGATACGGGGGCAGCAGCCCGTCGGTGCGGTTGATCCACTGAGGTTGCGGGTTGACCGGGTTGCCGTCTTTTTGGGCGATGAGAATGGCGCGGGCGGCGGTAGTGCACAGTAGGTTTCCGGGCGCGGCAGATAGCGGGTATGGCCATGGCCTGCTCACGGGAGATATCGCTGCTGAGGGCTGCTAGGGCGGTGGAATCTACCTCGGTGAGCACACCCGTGGTGAACGGCGATGACACGTCGTTGACCATCGCTTTAAGTGCTTTCCAGCGGGCGAATATTCCCATGGCCATAAACATAAACAGCGCCGTATCATTGGCGCTGCATTCACGATCTGACCAGCGGTTACGGGATAAATATCTCGGGTGGTTGGTCCTCGATGTGGCTATCAGCCCGTGCAGCGCTAGGGTGGCGGCTTCGAGGGGCGGCTATTGAGCCGTGGGCGCGTTTGCGGTCCCCAGACCCAGGAGTCGCCGAGGTCACGGGGACGGCAACCTCGGCAGCGGCATCGAACGCCTGGTCAGGCCAAAACCGCACCTCGGGAACAGGGCTGGTCAGGCGGTTGAAAAGATGCCGCACGCTGCGGAAAGTTCGCGGGATACGGATTTTGGTCACTGGGAAGTCGGCTTTCTTCATGCCTTCGTTCAAAACGTCACTGGCGCCTACGGCGTCGTAGACGGCAACCCGCCGTGGCGGACGATAGAGTCGCTGAGCCGGGGAATGACCCAGCGGTAACCAGGGCGGGTGTCGACGACCTCGAACGTCGGCGTCGTGCCGACGAGGCCACCCGCTACTATGGCGGCGCTGTCGCGGTCAGCTGACACGGCAACGCCCCAGGCGGGTGCTATGTCCTGGGGAATGGGGATAATGGCGCGGGCGTTTTCCCACACGGCTTCGGAAATGTGGCGGCGGTGGCTGGTGGTCTCGCGGTTGCCGTAGGCGCGGGCGGATTCTTCCGGGTTGCCCATGTCGTTGTAGGCGGCTATCAGGGATTCCAGCGATTGGGTGTAGCCGACGGCGGGGTGACAGGCGGCTACAGCCTCAATGTCGGTGGCGTCAACTTCGGGGCCAATCCCCCAATCGAGTAGGGCGCCTTGGCGTTTGCCGCTGCGGAGGTCGTCAACATAACCATGGAACCAACTGCTGTCGGCGTCACCGCGGGTGCTGAGGATGATAGTCTGGGCACCTGGGCGGGTGGCGTGGGTCGGGTGATTCGCTTGGATAATGGCGGCGCCTTCGACTTCATCAAACACCCAGGCTTCGTCAACGACGCTGAGGTCGGATTGGTCGCCGTGGCCTGCTTTTTCCCTGGTGGATGCAGGTCCACACGGAACGCAACGGTCCCTACGATCAGGGCTTCGGCCCCTTGAGATTTGTTCCTGCTGAAAGCAGCGATTCAGGGAAATGCTGGGTCGACTAGCTCATCGGTGAACTTGAGCCAGTTCTTGCGGGCGTATTGCCCCGTCTGCGCCGTGTAATCGGCGAACGCCTTGCGGTGCTGCATTATCCGTTGGAGACACACGGCGCCGATAAGGTGTGTTTTACCGGATTGGCGGGGGACACTGATAACAACCAGGCTGTGACGGCGAAGGCCAGTGGCGGGGTCGATTTCACCGATAACGTCGGCGGCCCATTCTTGCCACGGCATGGGCGGGGTGCCCATCATCTCTAGGATGCGGCAGATAGCAGGCCCGTAGGTTGGCCCCGTCGGCCTAGGGTGTTGCGAACCGCGGGGGTGCCGAAGTCAGCGAGTGCAGCGAGGATCTTGTCATCGGCGGCTACCTCACGAGAGGCCGGAGTCAAACGCAATTCGCGGAGAACGTCAAGATAGGGCCCTGTCAGCTGCGCCACGGCGTAGGGCTTGCGTTGCCAGAGGGCCAGGTCGAGAGCCTGTGCGTTCGCAAGGGCTAACCCGGCTAAGAGGTCGTCGAGGGCGTCAATGCGCCCTTCTTCACGGGCTTTCTGCAGGGGCCTGGGCGGCGGTTTTTCGGTGTTCGTCGGCGGTTGGGCGGATCTGGGGTCGAAAAGGGTTGGTTGGATGGTCCATGGGTCTGATCTGGGGTTTCCATCACCGGGGTCGGGACGGGGAGTTTCTATGGCGGGGCGCAGGGTGGCCTGGGGGCCGTTTTTAAAAACGGTCACCAATCCCTCGACGGCTTGGATTTTTCGTTTCGGCAACGGATGCGCCTTGAACCATTCGGCCAAGGGCATGTCTTTTCCGACTCGCATTGCAACTAAGATGAGCAGGCCCTGAGGTTGTCGAGGGCTGTTGTCTCCACCCATCGAGCGTGGGATCAGATGGTCTGCTGTGTCGGCGCCTTCTCGGCCACATAGATGACAGCGGGTTCCGTAGGTGGCGAGGGTGGCGGCACGGAGGCGGCGCCATGACCGGGACCCCAGGCTACCCCTGGGGTGGGTGGCGGGGCAGGGGCATGGGGGCAGGGTCCTTTCCTGACCGGGTGGGTGGGTGACTAGGGGTGGGGCGTGAGGAACGGCGGGGCTTGCCGTTCTTCTTGATTGTCAGCTGCGCTTTTGCTAGCTGATCCAAATAGTAAAGCTCTTGGTATCGGTGCGCTGCGTCCACGCTTTCACCAGCGGCAACCATGCGTATAGACTCCATGGCCACCCGATACTGTTGGGTCCTGTCCTCACCCAGCACGGGCACCCCAGCAAGGATCACGCCTTGCCAAGCAGCAGCCTGGGGCTCAATGGCCATTTCGGCGCACAAGCGAAGCATGGGGCAGTCAGCACATAGCGACATTTGCCGAGGGCCTGGGCACGGCGGATTCTGACCACACGATTGCCGTGTAGTGCGCCAAGTTGAGATCAGTCCACAAGTCAGCTGTTAGCACCGTATTGGTTGCAATTTGCAAGCCCAGAGTGCAGAAGCCGAGATAGTTTTGATTCTGATAATTGTTTTCGCATTTTCGCCCCGGGGGTAGTACAAGTGATACAGGTTACAGGTAGGTGGTTAAGGTGGGAAAGAGGGTGATAAGTGGTAGGTGGTTACTGTGGTGGTTGCGGTAGCTAAAGGGATTGAAGGAGAATGTGTTTGCCCTAATCAACAGGTGTCCTGTTCATTCCCGCTTCGCGGGTGCCTTCGGCTACGTAGGTGGGCTTTCCAGAGGGAGGGCGTGAGAGAGGAGGTTGCCCCTTGCCTTTGAAGGACAAGGAAACAGCCAAACGGAAGGTCTTTCCGTCGGTCGGTTGGTCGGTCGTTTCTCATGCACTGTGCGGGTATTGTTCGCTTCCAGTCAGGACTGGGGCGCCTGAAAGCCTTTTTCACACCGCCGAGTGTGGCATGCCCGAGTCTGCCTTTACCATGCAGCTTTCTAGATCATCGGGGAAGGAATCCCGCTCTAACCGGGGACGACTACGGCGGCTAGCCGCATCACCCGTTATTGCCTACGGGCGCAGAGGCGGTTTTCTTGTATATGGCGTTGGTTCCTGCACGCCATGGCTATAGCTGGGGAATTTGGCAGGATAGAAAGGGGCCCAGCTATAGGCAAAGCCGCAGGAAACAGCTACCTATCTATCGGCGTTTGCAAATACCATGCTTAACCGCACTTTCCATGTAGCGTTTGCCCACACGATGGGCGATTTCATTTTCATTGAGCGCATCGAAAAACGCTTTAGCGATTTCCACCGCCAAATCGGGATTTCCGCCTAGAACCGGGTGGAAGGCCTTGGCGATAGCCTCGAAAGTGGCCTTTCTTTCCAAGGGGCTGATGCAATGAAGCAGCAGCATGACCAACATGGCAAAAGTGTCATTGACGCTGATTTCGTACTCTTCGGTGCGGATAAGCATTGCTAGCTACCTTCCACAAGAAACAGCGTGGGCGGTTCGTTAATCGGCGGACCGTAAAGGGCTTCCTGTTCACGGCAGTAGTGGCAAATCCGCTTGCCGTTAATGTCAGGGGCTGGTGCCGGAACAGCGAACACAATGTCGCATCGGTCGCAGTGGATACCTGATGATTTCAGGGCTTATAGCCTTCCGGGTAGCTACTAATTCGCCCCATTGGTGGTCCCTTCCCTAGATGGCTAGAGCTTAAGCCAACAAAAACGCCACGCGATATTGTGTTTGAATACATGGCGTACACGCATGTTCAGCGCCGAATCCGCTTCCGAAAGAGACAAACCCCGGTAAGCACAATCACTAATTGCCGCGGAGACCATAGCAACAAGCGATTTCGCCACCACTGGGTCAGAATCAACCTTTTTCAGCAGCTATCTTCAAAGCCAAACTCAAAAATTCGAAACGGAGGCACTACGCAACCCCCTTCTTCAGGGATTCGGCGTAAGCCTCGATATCAGCAAGCGAAAAAGACGTTTCGCTTCCCAATCGAGGCAAGCACTGGGATTTTCCCGCTTTGAGCCAAGCGATTCACTTGGGAGGTCGAAAGATTAAGAATCTTGGCGGCCTCATTACTCCCTATTAGTGACATTTGTGCCATAACCCGCATTAAAGCACATATGGGGTCTCTTTACAAGAATTTTTGCGCCATATGAGGGCATAAAAACGGCGCCACTATTGACCTAGTTTTATTGGAATAGTGCAATAATGCGTCATATGAATACAGGTGGCGTGATTCCACATTTGACCTTAAGGACAGGGCGAGGAAAAGCGAGAGAATTTGCAGGTTTAGAGCAAGAGGAATTGGCAAGCCGGACTGGCATGGCACGCTCTACGATTGCCAGGATAGAGCAGGGCGGAATCGGCCTCGGAAACCGTCGATCTTGGCTATCGCGGTTGCTACCGGGGTAAATTACGAATGGCTAGCGACAGGGAAAAACCGCCACCGGGGGTAACAGTGGGGGTGACGATGTGCGCCATCAGGGACTCGAACCCGAACTCACTGATTAAGAGTCAGTTGCTCTACCACTGAGCTACTGGCGCTTGCTGCACTATCTGAAAAGTTTTAACCTCCGGGCAACGAAGAAAAACAATAACAGCACTTTCGAATTTTTGCAAAACCTGCCGAATATTGCCTGCTCACCATCAATTTTCCAAAGTGGGTTAGGGTGGGGTTCATGGTAAGTTCGGAATAGGTTTGTGGCGAGTTTATGGCCGAAAGGAAAGGAGAACGGGGCTAGCGTTGGCCTGCGTCCGCCAAGGTGACGCATCACTAGGGTTTTGTGTCTGAGGGCGATGCTAAGGTGGAGCCTGTGGTCAGGAATATATGGGGTGGATTCTCTCTCAGACAGACCCCCGTGGGGGAGTCTGAAAAAATCCCCGTTTACCTGTGCCGTTGTTGTGGACGTGTCCGCTTCCGGTTACGATCTGGCAACAGTTCCTTAATAAATCGCGTTATGGCTAGAATTTGGGTTTAGAATATGACGCACAAACCGAACTGATTTTAGTCGGTTCGGCTTTAGTCACTGGAAGGCAGGAAATCTGAAGAAAATGAAGGTCTCGCGCAGGTCTGCGAAGAAGACGATTGTGGCGTTTCTGTGCAGCTCGGCTTATTGCTGGGTGCATGCACAGTTGAGCAGGGGTCGGCCACCGATGTGGGCGACAAGTCTAGCGCGGCAAAAGCCTCGGAAGCTCCGAAGGTCAATGCCCCTAAGGCTAGTGTGAAAGACGGCGCGACTGGCGTTTCTCCACGGGATACCGTTGAGGTAAAATCGCAGGACAAAGGTTTAAAAAGGTCTCTATGACCAATGAGGATGGCAATGAGGTCAAAGGCAAGCTCTCCGACGACAAAATGTCCTGGTCTACCGCGGAGGAATTAGGTTTTTAACCGTACTACACCATTACTGCTGAAGATAAGAATGGCAAAAAGAGCACGACAAAGTTCTCCACCATTGAGGCGAATAATTTAGCGGAAAACTCTCTCTCTCTAGATGGGTCCATCTGTTGGGGTGGCCCAAACCATCGGGGGTGCGGGCTTTGATTCCATCGTCCGTGACCGCAAGGCCGTGGAGAAGGCCATTAAGATCGAAACCGAGCCCAAGGTTGAGGGTGCGTTCTATTGACTTTCCAACCAGGAAGTCTGGTGGCGCCCGAGAAAATTCTGGGAACCCGGCACCAAGGTGAAGGTTGATGCCGATCTTTATGGTGTCAAAACTGGTGATAGCTCATATGCGTCTAACGGCAATAAAGCCTCATTTACCATTGGTAATAAGGTGAAGCCGTCGTGATGACAATACCAAGATGATGACCGTGTACGAGGATGGCAAGGAAGTGAAATCCATGCCGGTGTCGCTGGGTTCGCCAGCATGGCTGGACCCCGGAAAGGCATTTACATGATTGGTGATTCTTACCCATCAATCGTGATGGACTCCACTCTTACGGTCTGTCCCTGAAAACGGTGGTTACCGCACCCCTCGTGCAGTACGCTACCCAAATGTCGTACTCCGGCATTTTCGTGCACGCCGCCCCCGGTCGGTGTGTGGGCACAGGGCAACACCAACACTCGCATGGTTGCGTGAACGTCAGCGAAGAAAACGCAGCATGGTTCCAAAACTTTGTGAAGCGCGGTGACATTGTTAACGAAGAACACTGCTGGGGAACAACCAAGCGTGTGCGACGGTTTGGGTGACTGGAACTTGGACTGGGCAACCTGAAGAAGGGTAACGCCAACGAGGCTCCTTAAAAGCGAATCGTTCATGACGTGAGCCACAATCTCGTCATAAAAAACACGGCGCCATCATCGGGTGGCGCCGTTTCCTTTATTCTCCAGCCCACAGCAAAATAGCATATTTGCAGCTAGGGGGTAATGGGGGCGACTGGCGGCCTCGGCTTCGTGCCACGACGCTACTATGGGGAGAAAAAGTGAGGTGTGGAACATGAGCAAGGACACAACGCCGAAAAATTTCTAGAGAAACCGTACCGCAATATTTTTCTCGCGGGTGGATCTGCGTCAGTCGCGGCTGGATAGTCATTGCTATCGAAAAAGTCTTTTGCCCATTCCCGATAGGGTGATGCCCCATAGTGGTGGGGCGGCCGATGTGCTATACCGGCGCGACTCGTCAAAGAAATCGAAGATTCATTCGAATTCGTTGATACTTGGCGACGCCGGGGCTGCACCGCGACGACGGAAACCCTCACCCACATCTTGCAGCAATTCATCGTCGACCCCAACTTTATCGGCCTGTCTAAAGTCGGATTACCGCGCCGCCCTCTGGCATTATGCTGGAACGCGAATACCCCTGACGAAAGCCCTGAACTCAAAAATATCAGGTTGGCCTGTCTCGGGACTGTCCTCACCGACACCAAAGAACGCCTCAGGTGAACTACCTCCGCCACATGGGCACCAACTACGAGCAGCTGGTCAGCGCCACCGAGGGCGTCGGGACTTCACGTGTTCATCCTCTGGCAGGCACTCAATCGGATTGCCGAGGAATACCCCTACCCGCAAAAAGAGTGCCGCAGGGCAATTAGCATTAAAGCGCAATGAAACCGGCGACTTCAACCCGCCGCGCGGCCACGCCCCTACGTGACCCGGTGCCCACAAACACCGGTTGGTGCGGCGGGCCGACCGCAAATGGCGGCGAAAAATACCAACACCTGTGACAGGTGGCGCTACAGCGGTAACTCCACCCCGGTGTATTCCTTCAGTCCATGCAGCACCCCATCTTGAAACGCCGGATCCAACGTTGCCGAGTGCGGATTTTGCACCCTGTTTATGGAACCACAACCCCGGTTCGCGGCATAATATCCGACTCCGGGGCGGTGGCCAACCAGGTTTTGGGTGCGATAGCTCAAATCCAGGTCGTCGGTGGCCGATGGGCCGCCCATGCGGGTCGGTACCCAGCCGGGATGCACGCTATGCACCATAACCCTCCGGCCAGTGCCGCGCAAGCCCCATCATCAGTGCAGTCACAAACAATTTCCCCGAATTCGAGTAGTCGATAACACCGGTCGCAAATGCGTGTGGCAGAGCCTCCGGCGACCCATTCACATGCATGACGCTGCTCACCGTCACGATCCGCTTCGGTCGCGTCATCAAGGCCGACAATACATAGGGGGCGACCACATTCACCGCAAAGGTTTTCTGCTCGTTGTCCGAACCGGCATTATGAATCACCGCATCGAACGCGCCGTATTCGTTAGCGGATGCCGCCACCGTCTCCACACCGGTGACATTATCGAGGTCGCCGTACACCACACCCCGCACCTTATCGACAATCTCGGTGACCTCACCGGTGAGCCGCCCGGGTTGCGGGCATGAATCACCACATCGTGACCGTCGTCGATAAGCTCACGGGCGGTCAATAACCCCACGCCACTCGCCGCACCAGTAACAAAAACCAGGGACATAGTAATCACACTTTCATCTCGTTCGGGTGTGGCACCCCAGTGTACACGCCCTGCATACCAAGCTTGTAGCTATTGTGCAGTAATAACTTGCGGGGGTGCGACCGGTAGGCTCGGGGAGCGCGGTCAGCTGCCGCGGCATCCGGCCAGCCCGCAACCCATTGGCACAACAATGACCTCGGCAACCTCGTGCACCAACACCACCGCGTACAACCCCAAAACGCCAAACAACGCCAATGGGAACAACCCCACAATGATCGCCAACGCCAACCCAATATTGCCGGTCATGATCCGCCGACCCCGCTGCGCATGCGCCAACGCCACCGGAATGAGTCGCACATCTGACCCGGTAAACGCCACATCCGCCGACTCGATCGCCGCATCGCTGCCGGTCACGCCCATGGCAATCCCCACGGTCGCAGCCGCCAACGCCGGCGCGTCATTGATACCATCCCCAATCATGGCGGTGGGGGACTTATCGACGAGCTCCGCAACGACCCGGGCCTTATCCGCAGGCAACCGCCCCGCCCACACCCGATCCGATGGAATACCCGCCTGCTCGGCGATCGCCTGGCGGTCACCTCCTGGTCGCCGGTGAGCATGACCGACCGTATGCCCTGATCCGCCAATGCCTGAACTGCGGCCGCGGCCTCCGGGCGCAACTCGTCCCGAATCCCCAGGACACCCGCAGGCGTCCCGTCGACCTCCACCACGACCACGCTCATGCCGGCCTGGGACATCTCCGCCACCCGGTCGGCCAACCCACTAGCTCCATCCGTGGGAATCCACCGGGGCTGCCCACCCGGAACACGTTTTTCCCTTTACCACGCCGATGAGACCCTGACCCGGCTGTTCCTGCACCTCGTGCGCAGTCAAGGCGGCATCGGTGTTGTTGGTGCCGGGTCTCGGCGGTCGCGGCCACGATCGCCCGCGACAACGGGGTGCGACGATGCCGACTCCACCGCCGCAGCCATGGGCAGGGCATCGTCGACCACAAAGTGGTGGCAACAACCCGTGGGTTGTTCTCGGTCAGCGTGCCAGTCTTGTCAAAGGCCACCGTCTGAATCGTGCCTAACTGCTCAAACGCCACCCCCAGACTTGATGACCACCCTCAATTTGCTCGCGGCCCCCACCGCCGAAATCACCGTCACCGGCACCGCAATCGCCATTGCGCACGGCGATGCCGCCACCAACACCACCAGCGCCCGCTGCGTCCACGTCGCGGGATCACCAACCAGGAACCCAAACAACACGATCAGCAGCGATGCCACCAGCACCGCCGGCACCAGGGGTCGGGCAATCCGATCCGCGAACCGCGCCCGCTCTCCCTTCGCCGACTGGGCCTGTTCCACCAGGCGCACGATCTGCGTCAACGAATTATCCAGGCCATCCGATGTGGCTCGAATCCGCAGCGTGCCCGAACCGTTCACCGAGCCAGCCGAAACGCTACTACCAGGGGAAACTCCGACCGGAATGGACTCGCCCGTGATCGCAGACGTGTCCAACCACGACTGCCCCGCAATCACAGTGCCGTCCGTGGCCACCCGCTCCCCGGCACCCACAACCAGCACATCCGACGCCTGTACCTCCGATGCCGGCACCGTGGTTTCCACATCGTCGCGGACCACCCGGGCGGTGTTAGGGCATGAGCGACAACAGTGCCCGCAGGCCCTGTTGGGCCCGGGTCCATGGCTCGATCCTCCAGGGTTTCCGAAATGGAGAAGAGGAATGCCAGGGCCGCGGCCTCTCGACGTGGGCCCTAATAGCACGGCCCGACAGCGGCAATGGTCATGAGCAGGCCCACCCCCATCCGCGACCGCCCTTGCTGGTCACGAGTTGCCGGAGGAGCCGGGGATGAACGTCCACCCACTCAGCAATGAGCGCCACCCAGCAGGTGAGGGCGGCGGGTGGGGAGACCGTGGATCTAGGATAAACGCCGTACTGCAGAACACGCCGGCGGTGATAGGGAACATGAGTTCGGTGTCTTTCCACCAGGGTCCGTGCTCTTCCGGTTCGTCGAACAGGGCTTGGGGGTGCCGCAGGAGCAGCCGCACATCGCTGGTTTCTTCGCCGCTCATGCCTTCTCCTTTGCCGGTGCGGGGGCGCAGCAGTCGTCGACGCATGGCTGCGATTCGTCTACCATCAGCACCGCGTCCATGAGCGATTCCAACGCCCGCGTGATGTGCGGGTCCGCACTTTCGTAGCGGGTCCCGCCGGCCCTCCGGGATGGCGACCACGATTCCACAGGCACGCAGGCACGCCAAGTGGTTGAAACGTTTGTTCGAGTGAGTTCCAGGTCCCGGGCCAGTTGGGCCGGGTATCCGGGGTTTTTCTAGGGAGTGATAGGAGAATACGTGATCGAGTGGCGTCCGCCATGGCCCGCCCCAGGCGATTCATGGCGTCCAGCCGAGAAGCAATAGTCAGCATATGGTGACTATACACTGCTTGCTGACCAATGCGGTAGGGGAGTGATGGCTGCTTTTCCGGTATCTTCTGCGCCCGAGCCCTGCTGTCTCTGCGACCTTCGCTTTGGCCTGTGGGCCATATAACCTAGTGAAGCGGGAGCGTCTGCATGATTCCGATGGTGGTGAGCAGGATAAGCGGTGTGGCCTCTGGCAGGACGTGGTGGAAAACCCCTCGGCAGCTTTGTCGGTAATGAAATGTAGCGCTTCGTGGATGCCGCCGGATTCCTTCACGACCTGGGCCTGGCGTGCAATGCCTGTTTCGCCATGCTCTTCCAGAAAATTCACCAGCTGATCGAATCGTTCTTCAGCGATTTCTGGCCGGGCATGGTACATGATGCTGGTATATCTCCTGCGTCACCGGGATTCGTATCCCTGCTCTTGGTTGTTTTAGCAGCTCACAACGCCGCGAATCCGACCGCGAGCATGGGCCCCACCACAAACGCCAGGTTGACGATCCAGTGCGCACAACCATGGGCGCCAGACGCCTTTGCTTATGCACAATGATGCCGGCGGTAACACCCCACGCAAAGAACGCGAATCCATAAACCACCATGCCCCGAACGTCGATAGCAAACATGGTGTGCTGCAACCCAAACAGTAGCCCCTGAACAATAATGGCAACCACAACGCCATAGCTGGTGCGTGAGACCGGTTTGCAGCCAACCGCGATAATGATTTCTTCAATCGGCGCATTGGCAAGAAACATAATTGCGCTCAATATGCTTATTGTTGCGATGACGCCGCCGGGCAGTTGCGGGCTTGACTTGCTGAATATCTGCTCAAAAATGGTTGAACATGTCGGCACCAAACATGAGGGCTACATTGCCCCATCAAGGTGATAATCAATGGGATATATGTGACAACCAGCCAAAGCAGCCCCCACGCAATATCTTTCCCTATCCGATGCCTCTCAAAGCCAAGATATGCCCAGAACGAGACATTGCATTGGCGAAACGTGCGCCAAATAACGATGCCGCAGATAATAGTGACAAACGGAAAATAGATGGTATCGGTCGGCGGAAAATCCCTGCTAATACCGGTCATCCTGAGGGACGCCGTAGGTCGCAAGCGCCAACGCCACCATGACCACCAGCCGGATGAGCACCAGAAAGAATGGCTTGGCCTGTTGTCTAGCAAATATGTCCATCATAACCTCCATTGGTGTTAACCCGCGGTGATTTCCAGTGTAGAGGTAATGCGGCATTGCCGAGCTTTACGACGGTTTCCCTGACGCCTTCCGTCTTGATCTGTGACAGGAAAACTTGGGGTGCACGTACCTTGGAGATAAAAAGTGTGGTGTTTAACAAAGCTTATTCAGCTGGGAGAACTCATCTCCATCAACAGGTGGAAAATCAGAAAGAACATGCCATCTAGCTTGTCTTTCCTTACCTCCAGAAACTAGTCATGCGTGGGGAAGCTGAATAAGCTGCAGCGTTTTTCTATCATGTGTTAGGTCCTTTGTTGCGTTCATTACATTTAACCACCTCAGCGTTGACTTAGAGCAAGATTTTATTTAGAATGAAGTTAATCGTTCAGCCCGCCTCAACCATTATGGTTGGGAGTGGCTGGATCTCTTTATTACTGATTTAGGCTATTTTTAATGAATGATGTGCCATTAAAACCTGCAATGACCACTGCTGAACATATTATCTTGAATGGTTAAAAACGGCAGATAATCGTGTCGAACGAGCTATATATAATCGCAACAAAGCTGTACAGCATTATAGCGAAAAGTATGAGAAACGCTATCCATTATGGGTGCTTATGGACGTTCTAGATTTTTCTGATATCTCTATACTCTATAGCGGATTGAAGAGTGGTGATCAACACAAAATTGCTACAGAATTGGGTATCAAGATAAGTTGGAAGAGTCTTCCACGTAGTATGCGACAGAGGCATCCATTAGCTGAGTGGTTACACCAGCTTTCTATCATACGTAACACTTGTGCTCATCATGTTCGGTTATGGAATAAGTCATTCATCCCTGCTTCAACTAAGGCATTGCGGACTATGCCAGAGTTTTTCGTCTTTGCCTGATGATCAGAGCGAGCGTATTTATGGTGCGCTTGTTTTCATTAAATTTTTACTGAAGGATATTTCCTCGGGTTCTACTTGGGAGAGAAGATGCAGAAATTGATTTCAGAAGAATTTTTATCAAATCCAATTGTTACTAGAAAAAGTATGGGTTTTGCCAGATTCTTGGCCAGATGAGAGCTGGGGGTTACAGAGAGATATCTACTCAACCTTTGTCCCCGTCGTAAAGCGGGCAAAAGAAAAAGGTGAGGCATAAAACCTCACCGTTAGGGGGCTGACGGGGCTCGAACCCGCGACACCCAGGATCACAACCTGGTGCTCTACCAGCTGAACTACAGCCACCATCACTGCCTTCAAGCAGTGAGAACAATGCTAACCCAAAAACCCAGAATTGTAAAAACCGCTGGTAGTAGGGGGTGTGTGCAAGAAAAACGGGCGCGACATGCCGCGCCCATCAGGGTGACTAGCGGGAATCGAACCCGCGACACCCAGGATCGACAACCTGGTGCTCTACCCTATTGAGCTATATCACCATTCCCGCCATGTCGGCGGGAACACTTCAGGATATCACACGGAATTATGGTTGTAAATACTCCTGGTACCGTTCGATCGCGGCAGCCTGCGCCGACTCGCACGCCTGGTTTCGCGGATTCGCCACAAACAACACTCGCCGGTAAAAATCCAGCCCCGAATCGACTCCACAATATCCGCCAACGCCCGATGCGACATGTCCTTCTCCGGCTGGTGATAATACACCCGCGGCGCCCATCTGCGCGCCAACTCCTTCACCGTCGACACGTCAATCATCCGGTAATGCAACGCCTCATCCAACCTGGGCATATACTCCCGAATAAAACCCCGATCCGTCCCAATCGAATTCCCCGCCAACGGCGCCGGATGCTCTGAGTCACAATGCTTCGCAATCAACTCCAACACTGCATCCTCGGCCTCTTTTGAGAGTCACCTTCGACTCCCGAATCTCCGCCAATAGCCCCTGACGACTCGTGCATGTTCGTCACAAACTCATTCATCCGCCCCAATTCTTCCTCGCTGGCATGCACGACCACATCCACCCCCTCACCCAACACATTCAAATCCGCATCCGTTATCAACGCGGCCACCTCCACAATGGTGTGCTCGTGAATATCCAAACCCTGTCATTTCCAGGTCAATCCACACAATTCGATCATGCTTATCCATATCGGCCATAGGTACTAGTGTACGTCGTCGTAAAGTAAGCTAAAACGACCCAAACAGAGGAGCAAAGAAAACCATGACACTACCGGCCCCCTCCATAGACGCCCGCGCACTCGTCACCGGCGCCAGCCAAGGCATCGGCATGGCACTGCCGCGACCTCGCCAAACTCGGTCACAACCTCATCCTTGTCGCCCGCCGTGCCGACATTCTCGCCCAGCTTGCCGACGAGCTAGAGCGCAAACACTCCATCATCGCCGAGGTTCTACCCTGCGATCTTGCCGATACCGATCAGCTCCACAAAGCTTATCGACGACATCCGCGACCGAAACATCAATATCATCGTTAACTCCGCCGGTATTGCCAGCTTCGGGCCCTTCATCAACCAAGACTGGAACTACGAAACCACCCACCTCGCCCTCAACGCCACCGCAGTGTTTCGAACTCACCCACGCCGTTCTCCCCGGCATGATCCGCCGAAAAACCGGTGCCATCTGCAATGTTGGCTCCGCCGCCGGCAACATCCCCATCCCCAACAACGCCACCTATGTGCTCACCAAGGCCGGCGTCAATGCATTCACCGAAGCCCTCCACTACGAACTCAAAAACACCGGCGTCAGCTGCACCCTCCTCGCCCCCGGCCCCGTCCGCGACGCCATCATTCCCGAGAACGAGAAATCCATTGTGGATAAGGTCGTCCCCGATGTGTTGTGGACCACCTACGAGTCCTGCGCGAAAGAAACCCTCGAAGCCATGGCCAGAAAACCGCCGTCGCGTCGTACCCGGGCCTCTCCAAAGCCATGAATGTTGTCTCATCGGTCGCCCCCACCCGCGTACTCTCGCCGGTCATGGGCTGGTTCTACAAAAATGAGCTAGCCCGCCTGGCCAAAACCGGGGCCTGGGCAGTCCAACACTATGCGCACTGTTGGAACCACACTGCCTTATTCATGGGCCCCATGCCCACCCCGACTCTCACCCTCACGCTTCCCGCCCGCAGCCAGCCCACCAATCCTCTATCCCGTAGTTACCCGTCCCGAAACCCTCACCGCCAGGCGGGTCCCGCGCCGACACGACCGGTATGTCATCACCAACACCGATCACACCGCGTTTCCTTGTACCCGGGGATGTTGTCATTGCTGGTAATGCTGGTGGCGGGGCTGGCGGGGTGGTGCTTCTGCCGGTGGCGGTGCCGCCCGGGCCGACACGTCAACGCTTTGCGGTGCGGGGGTGGCCAGCACCCATCGCCTCATCGTCACCACCATTATCCGGCTCCAAACCAGGAAACCTGTCTGCGGCGACGCCCCCACCGACCCCGAACAACGCGCCAAACTGCGCGCATTCCTCCAACGCCGCGCCTACTCCTGCCACGTCGGCCGCATCTTCTTCACCAGCTACTGGCCACCCGCATTCGACACCGGCACCTTCGGGACTTCTTCACCGCCTGCCCCGCACCCATCCACCACTACGTGCACATGACCCTGCCGGGCGCGCTGGGATGCGCTGCTGCGCGATACCGATGTGGAATTCACCGAATGGGCGGACCGGCTGCTCCCCACCACCAGTGACGACGCCGACGGCACCCATGGCGTCCACGTAGTATCGCGGCAGCAGGATCCGGTGCGGCTCTTCCTCACACTTATCGACGCCCACCGGCACGCATACCCCGACCTGGCGGCAGCTGCCACCTGGTCCGAAACCGCCGCCTGGGTGCTGAACTCCCCGGATGTGGCCTTGTTGCGTCGCAGCCTGCGAGACGTGGGGCTTCTCGAAGTGCTGTGCGGGAGGCCAGGCAATTGTTGGGTGGCGAGCAATCATGACGCCCCCGGTGTGCCATCACGATCAGTGGGGAACACCGGGCGTTCGGTGCCGCGGTGCGCCAGCCATCTGGAGTGCGGCGCCCGGACGAGACAGGATGCCAAGGCCGGGCGCGCCAGCCACGTGGTGCCAGTGATACGGGTGGGATGAGTGCGTCACGTCGGTCTGGCGGCCTTGGTAGAGACGCTCACCCTCATGGGGGTGGCAGCGCCTTGCGCGAGGCCCTCCAGTTGCCGGAGGAAACCTTTCTCGCAGTGCCACTAGCACCGAATTGTTTTCTTTGTTTCCGCCCGCGCTGCGGCATTACGCCCTCGATGTGGGGGACACCGTTGGCGCTGGCTGGGATGCCCAGGACCAGGGTCGGCTGGTTACTGACGGTATTGCTTGCAACCAGGTTGGTATGTGCGTGGTTATATTCGGGGTTCGAGCGTGGGCAGGGGTGTGGGGAGGGGCTGCTGAGCGGGGACTTGGGAGGGAGCTGCTGGGCAGGGGTCGGCGTGCAGGCGGGCAATGAGGCAGACAGTGGGAAGCGCCGCCACCGAGCTGTGTTTCTTGAAACGTACCGCGCAACGATTGGCCACAATGAATAATGGGGTGTTTGTGGGCCAGTGGTCCCCGAAATACAGTCAGCACCAGTTGGTCGACATGTTCGACGTGCTGCAACCCCGGGTAACCATTGCCGCGATGTTATGCCCCGCCGAGCGGCTTCGCTGGTTACGGGACTGGGTTGCCGGAAGGCCGCTCGCGGCGGATCGCTTGGGGAGCGGAAGAGCACCGGTCGCCGCCGATCCCGCACGTTATCAGGCGGGACGGGACCCAGAATGGTTTGCCCGAGGCCTTGCCACTCCCGAATTCCTGCGGCATATTCAAACCCTGGTCCGGGACAATGCGGACTTGCTGATGCTTATCGAGGCGAGGGAATACGATAGGGCGGTGCGATGGATTCGGGCTTACGATGCGACACTCGCCCGATTAGCCGGGTAGCCATGCGGCAACCAGGTGGTAGCGCACCCGATAAAAAGTGGCCAATTGCACGCTATTGGGTCTCGTCAAGCCGGGTAATGAGTGCCAGAATGGGAATCATGGCTGAAGAATCAGACACTCATCACCTTTTTGCAATTAGTCGAGCCGAGCACCAAATGGGGGAGGATGCGGATGCCGTGCTTCGGCTCGGTGCCATGATTATGGCCGCAGGCACCGGCGGCTATCGTGTTATCCGAGCGATGAAACGGGCCGCACGCGCCCTGGGCTTTGACCGGGTTGAAGCCGTGATTTCGGTCAATAATATAACCTGTTCCTTCCATAAGGGGAGCTTTTCCGCACCATTGTGGTCAACCGGGATAATCCTGCTGTGGATGCTTCCCGCATTGAGGCGCTGGGAAAACTTGAGCCATCACATGGGGAGCAGCTACACCGCGGAGGAGCTGCACCGGGAGCTTGACCAGATCGAACAAAGAGTCGGAAAGCGGTGGCCTGTGTGGGTGCAGGCCCTGGCCGCAGGCTTGGCTTGTAGCGGGTTTGCGATGCTGAACCACTATCCGTTTCTGGAGGCGGTGGTGGTGGCTCTGGCCGCCGCGGTTGGGCAGATCGTTCGGCATTCGTGTAGCTCGTCGCCACCTGAATCAATTGGGTACAACCGCTGTGGCTGCCGTGGTTGCTAGCCTCATGTATTTGTTTGTGGCGAAGGGGCTCGCCATGGTGGGGATTATTGATTCACCCACGTTCACCACTGGATATGTGGCGTCCGTCCTGTTCCTTATCCCCGGGTTTCCGCTATTCTCGTCGTTGTTGGATCTGAGCCGGTTCGACCTGTTTTCCGGCCTGTCCCTGATTGTGTTACGCCACGACGGTGATCTGTACCGCAACCATGGCGGCGACCGCGGTGTCGCTGATTACGGGGTTGCAGCCCCTGCCGCCGGATCCGGCGACGCCGAATCTCTTGTCGTACCTGGAGCGCCACCGGGGCGACGATTGTTGGTATTGCCGGGTTCGCTATTTTGTTCAATTCTTCCCGTCGCATGGCGATTACCGCCACCACGATCGGCACGGTCGCTAACATGGTGCGTCTCGTGTGCGCCGAGGCCGGGTTGCAGCCCCAGTTTGCGGCGTTTATCGGGGCCCTGGTGGTGGGCCTGCTTGGTGCGCTTTTTGACCAAAGCGCATCAGCATTCCCGCATCACGATTACGGTGCCGGCGTCGGTGGTGATGATCCCCGGCACTGCGATTTACCGCACCGTGTACTACCTCAACAGCGGCGACATTGACGGTGGCGTGGGCACCGCGGCGTCGGCAAGCTTTAAGCATTATCGCTATCGGCGCCGGCCTGGTGGTGGCGCGCATGCTGACCGACCCCGACTGGACGTTTGTACGCCACATTGACCTGCACACAAAAACGTCGACGACCGCTAGCTTTCCGCTTGTCGACGCCTAAAAGCAGGGTCCGTGCGGCCGTTCCGATAGCGTAGTTGGCCGGCGACCGCGAGGAGCGCCAGGCCCAGCACCAGCCACAGCGCGGAGACGCCGCATTCTACGAGCATGAGGGCAGGTGCGTTCTCCCGGAGGGCGGCCACCAGCCAGGTTCCGGGCAGAACCTCGCACACCTCGCGGATTCCGCCGGGTACGCGGTGTGGGGCAGCAGTACGCCTGCCGATAGCGGCACCACCGCGGTGACGATATTGGCCAGCCGAAACGGGTCATGCAACACGATCGTGCCGGCCGCACACACATACCAACCCCCATGCTGGTGACTGCGGCAGTGCTGACACCGGCGAGCGTCAACGCATAGAGTTGCAGGTCATGGTGTGGATCGGCGACGAGCACCGTGGTGGCCACGATTAGGTTTGTTGCCGTCACGATCCCAGCCAGGGCACGAATTTCGACACCCAATAGCGCAGATGCAGGGAGCGGTGGCCATGATGTGGGCGAGAATCCCCTGGGCTCGATCCTGACCACCGCGGCGGTAATACCACCAGTCATAGTGTGGTAATTGTGGTTACGACCAGGCTGGCATCCGTCACAATGATGGTTTCTGGAACCCGCAGCCGGAGCGCGATAACCAGCAGTGATGCGACCTCCAACAAGGGTGCTGCCACCAGCGTGACCACCGCGGTACGTGGATTCGCCAGCGCCGGCATGGATCGACGGGCGATCCGTAACGCCACATACCATTGCTTGCAATCGGACATCACGCTACCTCCAGGGTGCCGGCCACCGTTGCGCGCCGAAGCGCTATCCGGGCGAGCCATCCGCCACCTGCCACCCACGCTGCCGACACCGCTAGGTGGGCGATGATGCGCCCGGATCAATGCTCGGCGTGGTCAGCACCGTGATCGCGTGGCTGGTGGGAATCACCCATCCCACCGCGGCAAGCTGGGGGAGTGGGGAGCCGAAAACCCCCGACAGCACAATCATGGGAACCAGCAGCAAGCTCGTACGCGATGGCGTTGCGCGTAAACACGAACGTGGCCGCCACCACCACGCTGACCGACAGGCAAGCCAGCCAGTAGAGCGGCAGGCCAAACCCATTGATTGTCCCCTGACCGGCTGGTGAAACACGATCGGCCAGGCCCGCCGCTAGCGGAAACGCCAGAATCCCAAAGCAGGAGCCTGCCGCCACTATCGGCCCGAGCGTTGCAATGGGTGACCGGGGCGAAAACAGCACATGCACTAGGGGTGCCCTGCATCCGCTGAAAACCAATCATCCCCGCCGACACCGTGCACACCGACCACATGCCCACCAGTGCCGCCCGCACCCACAGCTGCGGATCCTGGCCTGAAATCGGCCCGGTGGCGGCGCGCATCGCCAGCAGCTGCAGCAAAAACATTGAGGTGGTTGACGACACCAGCAACCCCACGAAAATATCCGACCCGGGCAAACTGCCGCAGGTGAAACCACACCATTCGCATAACGGAAAATCGCGACTGCCCCACCAGCGCCAGGTAGCTTTTCCTCCAGGTTGGGCTTCCTGGTCATGACGTCAGTTACCGTCAGACCCACGGCGTCAGCCAGCGCGGAAATATCTGTGGGGGCGCCACACCAACTGATGAGACCAGCGTGGTGGGCGACCATCCGCACGCATGTAACGTGCGCAATCGAATCATGGCGGGTGAGAGTGGCGAGGAACTCCCGCAGCCGCGGCTCCACACCCAGCGGGGTGGTGAACGAGGTCACCGCGGTGATGCCGGCACGTTCGGCGATATCGGCGACCCCGCCGGTGACGACGATGCGCCCATCAATGAGCACATGGATCGTGTCGGACAGCTCCGCCACCTCTGTGAGCAGGTGCGATGTGAGCAGCACGCCCGCGCCGTCGGTGGCTAACTCCCGGATGAGGGCCCGAATTTCGACGGAAATCTCCGGGTCCAGGCCGTTGGTGGGTTCGTCAAAAAGCAGCACTTGGGGGCGAGACAGCAGGCCGCGCGCGATGTGGAGGCGTTGCTTCATGCCGCGCGACAGCTCCCAACCGGGTCGAACATGCGGTCGGTGAGGCGGACCTGCGCGAGGGTTTCCTCGACTCGGGATCGGCGGCTGCGTGACGGAACGCCTGCGACGTCGGCAAAGAACAACAGGGTTATCTTTGATAGAAGCTTGCTGGTAGAAGCCGGTTTCGCCGCCCAGGATGATGCCGATGTGTTGCCTCGCTTGTCGACGCCTTCGCGTGGCGTCAATGCCGCATACCGTGATTGTGCCGGATGTGGGTGCCAGGAGGGTCGAACACATTTTCACGGTCGTGGTTTTGCCGGCGCCGTTCGGGCCGACCAATGCCACAATCTGGCCGGGGTGAATGTCGAAGGATACGTTGTTGACGGTGGTGGTGTTTCGGAAGCGTCGCGTGAGTTGGCGTGCCGAAAGCACCGGGGTGGGTTGGTTCTACAGTGAACTCCAATGAGGTTTGGGAAAGCATGGGAAAATAGCCGGCGCCAGAAATGATGGAAAATCAATGGGCGCGGCGTGATATGCCCACTCAGGGGCGCGTCATGGGTTCGGCTGCAGGCCAACTAACCTTGCGTTGTGAGCTGCGGTTTGCTGCAGGGATCAGCTATTCCGCTACCCAGTGACGTTGCCTGCGAGGTGGGCGAGTTGGCGAACAATGATTGACATGTGGCATGCTCCGGTTTTCTGCGAATGATTGGATGTATGGGATTTTTAGTATAGGGAGAGCACAAAGATGTTTTTCTTATTGATATGTTTTGCTTGTCCAAGTTGAGATTGGATGTTCCGGTTGAAGTTTGATTATTTGCAGGGTTTTTGTATTTTTAAACCCCGATATACTGGGTCCTGACTTTGGATGATTGCTAGGGATCACTGGGGTTGCTGGGGTTCAACTCATAAAAATCCCTGATGTATTTGATATACACTATCAGTACGCCAATCCGAAGCTGGGGTTCAACTCTTACACTCCCTGATATACTTGGAGATGTGCCTCTCGCTCATGCCGCCGTGCTGGGGTTCAACTCTTACACTCCCTGATATACTTGGAGAGGCACATCTGCTTCGGAACCATCCTCATATTTATTGACATGGACATTTCCCCGCTTATACGTTAGCGATCCTTTAAAATCACTGAAATCGAGGACCTGCCAACCACTGTCACTCATTTCTTCATTTCACTTCCCAACATATCGGTAGATGAGCTGCGCTATGGAGTCGAGGCCGACCAAGCGCATCTCGACGGACAACTGTGACGTGGCCAGTACTAAATAACTTATTTACGGTTATAAACCAACCACGGTTATCAATAATCTTTTTGATTTCGGGATCGACATCAGGTTTCAATCCTTCTTTGCTGAGGGTAAAGAGGACGAAGTACCATTTGCGTGTTTGAGTTAAAACCAGCAAGTCGCCATCGATTCACTGGACCATATTCTTTTCGCAGCTTCACAGAAGCTTATTCAAAGCGTTTTTAAATAGGGCCCTCACTACCCGGTGAACGATCACCCCGAAAGCATAGGAAAACGAGGCCGGTAGTGTACTTATAGTAAGTGTGTACAAAAATAAAATACTCTATCGACCCCGCACCGCTGATCCTAGCACACTCACCACAGATAATCTCCTCACCCTAGCCAATATCATCACCACATCAGGAATAGACCACCACTGCCCACCAAGCCTCGGAGTCTTCACCAGCGTGCAGATTACTATGCTTTACCTGCAAGAAAACCTAAGGCAACAAACCCTAGCTGGTATTTTTGGCACGTCCCAACCCACTATCTCCAGAGCGATTAATACTGTGTTGAACATCCTTGATATGGTGCTCCCACCCCCACCAAGGCCCAAGGACCTTAGTCCCCAACGGCTATACGTGTTAGACGGCACGCTCGTACCATGCTGGTGGTGGAAAAACGCCAGGAACTTGTACAGCGGGAAACACCACAAAGCAGGACACAACCTGCAAATACTCACTGATCAGGCGGGTGAAATATTTTATATTTCACCACCACTACCTGGATCAACGCATGACATCACAGCTATAAGAAGCACCGGTTTATTCGGTTATATGCAGCCCTGGCACTGTACTGCGGATAAAGGCTATGTGGGGTTAGGGTGCGACACACCTTTTAAGAGAAGACCAGGTAGACCTTTACTGGAGTGGCAGAAACGCTTCAACAAGGGAATCAATACCATACGGTACGTAGTAGAACGATCCATAGCCCACCTGAAAGTATGGCGAATACTATCCACCCCAGCAGGCTCCCCGAAACACAACCATCCGGGCAATCAACGTGATACGAAAAATAATGTTCTACCAACCACCAGCCGAACCATGTTTTCCCAGCGGCTGAATAAGCTTCACAATTCAGGGGTGTCAAATGATGAAATGTTAACGAATAGTTCATCATCGCTGACCAGCCATCCCAGGTACTCTGCCGTGCCATTTGCTAGTGCTTTACGTAGTGGCGCTTCGCATGTTCGAACACTGATAGTCTGTGGCTTGAGCTCTACCGTGAATAGGTCTTCTTTGCGGAATTTTAGCAGGTCAACCGTGTATACCTGCATGAGGCATACTGTATCCGCTGGGAACCCGGAATAACCGCACATGATGATAGTTGCTCCCAGCTTGGCAAACCCATCCCGGATAGGAACAGACGCAGCGGCCACTGGGAACACCGTGATCTCATCTGAAGCCGTAAGATGCGTTCCATGAATTCGAATCGTTCGATTTGGGTTTTCCGGCAAGCCAGTCTTGGGATCGAAATCAGGGTCACGGGTTAACGCGCACCATAGGGCTTCGTTGGATGCCCGATCAATATCTGTAGTAGAGATTGCGTCACCCACCTTGATCCGAGTCAACTTGCCAATCGTGTCTTCATGTGCCGCACCATTGCCAAAGCCGCAGACGCAGGTTATGCATAACAACAATGCGATCTTGTGCGAGTGCATTATTCAATAGTTCTGCTAAGGCCTGCATGCGGTACTTCCACTTGGTCCACTCAACCTGATGCACATGATCCGAGCCAGTAAATTCCCGCCATTGGGGCGCTTTTATGACGCAGCTCCTGGTCGAATTTCATATTCGACCGTAGTGCTAATGTCCGGCAACATAATGTGACATGAACGCATAACTGCGGCATCTACCGCATGATGCCGACGATCCAACCGCGACTTACCCTTACCATCGACGAATTCCACTTTGCTGGCAATACCGAGGGCCCTTCGTGCCTCAGCCGTCAAAGCACACCCTTATACACCCGGACTTTTGTGTCACCATCCTTGAACTTTTGCGCAATCCGTGAGCAGAGCTCATTCGCCATCCACGCCACAGATTCCAGGGAGCGGGCATCAATCGGCTCGTCGGTAGCCTTACGCCGTAGCCGATCGCACACTTGCTTACGGAACTTATCAAATTCAGGTTTACGCAGGCCAGAATCCGTAACCCAGTGGCGAGTTCGTTCGACCGCTTTTTGAACAGAAACACTGGGTCGAGAGGTATTTTTCTGCCCACACCGCAAATGCGATATTAGACTTTGAGCTGTTGCACTCACGGCACACTGCGACGAGATTATCCCTGGTATTGGTGGAACCTTCACCCGCTTGTGGGACGATGTGGTCCATTTCGGAATTCTTAAAGCTAATCTAGCTCCGCAGTATGCGCATTTACCATTCTGCCGTTGGATTGATTGAAACCGCCAGACATCTGCACTGGCTTGGTCGGCACCCTCGATGCTCAATTTTTCCTGCATCTCGGCCACTACTTTTACATTCCGCTTTGCACGCTGTTGATTATCCCGGTCAAGTTCCCGCGCACTTGATTCACTCATGAAAGCAGCCCGTACGTGTTCAATATTGACAGACTTTGGGGCACCCCACTGGCGTTCGGCAGCGTTCAACCACCGGGCTGTTGCCTTCAGCACCCGGTCAACCGCTGGATTTCCCACCCGCTCGCCGATTTCCGGTGCTGGCGGTGCCCAATCATTCGGAATCTTAAACTCCGCCTGTCGTGCCTCATACAAATCCATGCCCTCGCCAATCATGCGCTTGGTGAGGCGATCAAGAGTGTCCTCGCTATAGGCGGCCCGACCAATGGGGAGATGGAGTCCGTCAGCTTCTCCTGATCTTCGTCAGAAATGCCGAAAAAGAACTCCTGCACCTGAGCGCCGGCCTGGGAATCAAAATCATCCACCTCGGCGTTCGACAACGCCTTCACCATGGCTGCCTGGGCATCGGCGTCGGCAGACTTCCACCATGTGCAAGCGGCTTGATCCTCGTGCTTTCCATCAACCGGTTGGTTTCGTGAACCGGTGGTTTGGCCCCGGCGCGTTCACCGTCATCAGTCATGATTGCGGTACCCACCAGGTTGCCGCGGTCGATCTTGAGTTGTTCCGCAACCAGCTGCCACGTGGGCTCTTGCTTAGCAGGCAGGCTCCGCAGGTAATCGAAAACCAGCTTGGTTTCCTCGGCGGTGAGACGTCGATTTTTCTTGCCGCCGCGGATCCGTAGGTTCCCGATGAGCGCTGCGATGCGGTATAGCTGGAACGCATCCGATGCCTTCAGTGCGCGCTTCTTCGTGGGTTGCAGGGGATCCTGCCCACCCGCTCTGCGGCTGAACCCTTCGGGGACTCGGCCGCAAACACGTGGTCAATGATCTGCTTTACTAGCTTGTTGGAAAGGCCTTGAACCTTGGCAATGGTGTGAATCTCGTTGGCATTGTCACTTTGTCGCGGTCTGGCCGCTAACAGGCTATCTTCACCACGAAAGCCTTGTCTTGCCCAGATTCATGCTGGCCACCAGTTGGCCCACTGTGGTGGTTGGCGGGATAGGGCGCCCCAATTCCGCTGCGCACTGTTCTTGAATGCTCACCAAGGCATCTGATGGTTCCGCCACGGTATACAGGGCAGTGATCTTGCTGTAGGGTTGCGCCATCCCCGGTGGCGGGCGATATGACGCAGGGCAATGGATAGTTTTTCGCCCAACTCTTGTTGATCGGTGATAGGGTGGTGGCCAACTCGGCCCGTACCGCCACGGGTAAAATGGGTCCTCGTACTCCTCAAACTCCTTGAGTGGCCACCCTGGGAGCTAATAAACTTGTCGAGCTTGGCAAGACGCTCACGCTTCCGCCGATAAAGCCGCCGGGTTCGCCGGGCTATGCCTGAGGTCGCCAGTCGAGTGGCGGCGGATTTTGCGCTGTCCGGGTCGACGCCCGAGTCGTGGATGAGGGAGATAGCGCTGAGGATTTCCGTGGGTTTTCCATCGTCATCAATGGCGATGGCTGCCATACCAATGGAATAAGACCCAACGTCGATTCCCACCCGGTAGTTTACGTTTGCCGAGTTCAAGGCGAATCCTTTCGTAAAAGAAAGCCGACGGAGGTAAGTCCGTCGGCTGGAGCATTCTGCGCCGGAAACTAGCCGACACTTACTGAGGTTCAACTCTGCAAGCAATGATAAAAGGAAAAACCTTGATTCGCAAGGGCTTATTTAGAAAATCGCAAAATAGGGGGTAATTGAGGGGTAAATTACTGTGCAAATAACTATACAAAGTGGCGGGAGTGACAAGGCTTCATATGGGTAGAAGTTCTTCTTTAGGTAAAACCCCAGTTAATGTTGACATTTCCACTATTTGGTTGGGAAAATTGTCCCAGATTTGTTGAGCAATTTATTCGTACCATTTTTGCTACATATTTGGTTATTTATAAATTATTCATCTTATTTTTCCGCACTTTAGAGCGTCGTAAAGCTGCTACATGACTATCTTTGCTAACCACATTTTGGTGTGATAATTCGTCATTATTACCGCGATTGAGTGCTACCCAACACCAAGGTGTCGTGGGAGATACTTGCCCAGAGCCCCCAATTTGGGTGTGTCAATCAGTATTATGGGGCGCAACCACCACCCAAAATAGTAAATATGCTGGGGTTTTGCATAATTGAGGAAATGCGATGCAACCGTGACTCAGATTACAGCGCCGGGGTTCCCCAGGCTGCCGCCGTCCGTGACGCCGGATACGACGGCGCAGTGAGATATATCAGCCCGCCGCGCGCGGATTGGATGCGTGAAAACCGATCCAACGTGCCGAAATCGACGACTTTCATGCTCATGGTCTCGACGTGGCTTTCGTCTGGCAATATGGAAAAAGAGGTCGATTCTGACGTTATGCGCAGCCGTGACGGTGGGTTGGCCGATGCCCGTGCCGCCAAACAAAAACTTGATGAACTTGGTTGTAGCAGTCACCCGGTGTTTTTGCCAGGATTTCGCCATCACGCTCGAACAGTGGAAACGTGACGGCGGTCGAATATTTTCGGGCCTGTTGTGAAATCCTGGGGCGCGAAAGAGTCGGGATCTACGGTCACCTCGCGTGATTAGCTGGGCGGTCGAGGACGGCGTGATTGCCAACTTGGCGGCGGGAAACACTTGGCGTGGCAGACAATCGCCTGGTCCTGGGGTGAATTGTCTAGCGAGGCGGTCCTGTTTCAGCGGGCCGGCCAGGTCACCGTCGATGGTATCGAGATGCGACGTTAATGACGTCGGCACCCTTACTGGGGCCAAAAACCCGTGTCCGAAGTTGTGCCGCAACCGCAGTCGCAGCCCGAGACGTCCGGGCCGATCGTGGTGCGTTACGACGCCGACTTCACCGCGGACATGCCGGGTGTGGGCTACCGGTCGATCGACAGTATCCAGTCGATTTGCGTCCATACCGTGGAATGCCCGCCGAACGAGACGGCATTGCTGTGGCCCAATGGCAGACAAACCCCGCCAATGGGTCAAGCTATAACCGTGCTATGCCGGCGCCGACGGCATTTTAATTTTGTGCAATACAGATGATTTTATGCCGTACGCGGCCGGCCCCACCGGTAATGCCCGCTGCCTCCACATCAGTCTCACTGGTTATGCGCGAATGAGCCGCGAAGACTGGCTTGACGACGATGCAAAGCTGCGGCGGACCGCTGAACAGATCGCCAGCTGGTCGCAACTGTATGACATTCCCTGGAATTTATCGACGCCGACCGGCTTTGTGCGTTTCGCGCCCGCGGCGCACGGGCATGCCGAAATCTCCGAGGCCTGGCGCGAAGTCAACCACACCGATCCCGGCCCCCGGATTCCCCTACGACGTGGTGCTTGGCTACGCCCAGGAACCCGTAATACCCGCCAACCCAATAACCCCACCCCAACGCCCACCCCGGAAACCCCGGAGCAAGGAGAAGAACGGATCATGATTCGCTGGATTTTTAGACCAACTTGTTGGTCCCGAGTGGGACACCAAGGCCACGGTTCACCGGGTGGAAGGCCACCGAGGGCAAAACCTTTGTCGACTTTGTTGCCGGCAAGATTCGGCTGATCCCCGAAATCGCCCGGACGGTGGCGACCCTGCCGGAGCGGTTGGACCGGATCGAGAAGATGTTGACGGAGCTCAGAAACAAAAATAGCCGCCGCGGCGGTGGGGGACCGGCGGCCCGAACTTGGCGGTGCGTCTGGTCGGCTCGGCGAGTGGCGGGCGGTTCCGGTAGAGTATCGAAAACAGTTCGCTTCGCGGGCCTTGGAGCCACCAAATCCGTCACGAACAAAAATTCGAATTCCTGCGAATTCGGTGCCCGCATAACACCCACCATGTTTCACAAACGTAAAACCTCACCGACTCGGCAAAACGCCTGGCAGTGGGGTTTTCAAACGTGCCTCCAGCAGGATTCGAACCCGCGACCAACCGGGTAGAAACCGGTAGCTCTATCCACTGAGCTATGGAGGCGTAACGAAAAACAGATTAGCGCAATTTTAACCCGCCGTTGAAATTTTGTTGATGGGGCAATGACTGATTTACCCCACCGGGGGTTAGGGCTTAAAACGCATGGTCGAAACGAAGAGCAGTCGGGGAGCGCGGATAACCTGGCCGTTATACCTCCTCTTTTTTTCTCATCGCTGGTGTCACGGGGCGATAATTTCCTGGGGTTTCTTAACGGAATCGCTCGCTGTCCTGGGCATTCCCGACCCCGGCCCCATAACCACAGCAGGTTTGCCACTCCTGCGGGCGGGGGCGTGGTTGCTCGCCGCGTTATCGGTCGGATCCTTCTTATTCGCAAGTTTCCTACTCTCCCCCCGTCAAGGGGACATTCGGCGGGCGTACCTGACCGTCGATGGTCTCATCGCGTCGCGCACGGGTGCGGTGGCGGCGCTCGTCTTTGCGCTTATCGGGATCATCATGGTGCCGCTGGTGCTTTGCCGACGTGTCGGGCCAGCCGATCACCGAGGCCATCCAGCCAGCGAACTGGTTTGTGGCGCTTAACCAGGTGGCGGATGCCAAGGCGTGGCTCATTTCGGCCATGATTGCTCTCGTGGTGGGTGGGGCCGCGCTCATTGCGCCGCGCACCTGGATGTGGCAGCCCGTGTGGCTGGTGGGCGCCATCCTGATCGTCGCCCCCCAAGGATTATCTGGGCACTCGGCGGCCGGCGGCGACCACGACTATGGGACGAACTCGCTGCTGTGGCACGTGCTGTTCATGATGTTGTGGGTGGGTGGCCTCATGGCGCTCATCGCCCACGGCCGGCGGTTAGGCCCAAACCTGCAATTGGCGGTGCGCCGCTACTCCATGATCGCTGCCACTTCCATGGTCGCCATGGCCATTTCCGGGGTCATCAACGCCGCCATCCGGGTGCGATTCGAAGACTTGTTCACTTCCGATTACGGTCGGGTGATTGTGGCCAAGACGGTACTCACGTTCGCATTGGCGATTTTCGGGTGGTGGCACCGGACCGCCACCATTCCGCGCCTGACGTCGGGAAATAGCAGCCTTTATCCGCGTCGCCGTCGTTGAGGTGCTCGTCATGGCGGCCACCATTGGTGTTGCGGTTTCCTTAGGTCGCACCCCGCCACCGCCACCGCGGGTGGTGGACCTGTCGCCCATGGCCCTCACCATGGGGTATGACCTCACGTTTGAGCCGACCGTGTGGTCCGTGTGGACCATTTGGCGGTTCGATATCATGTTCACCACCCTGGGGATCTTCCTCACCATTGGCTACCTGTAGGGCTGTACCGCCTGAAAACAATTGGGGAGGCTGGCCGTGGCAGCGTACCCTGCTGGCTGGCTGCTCGGCAGCATCCCTGGCGCTGGCCATGAGCTCTGGGATTGGCCTGTACATGCCGGTCATGTTCTCCATGCACATGGTGGCCCACATGATGCTGTCCATGGTGATCCCGTGTTCCTGGTGTTGAGGCGCCTCAAATGATCCTCACCGTCACCGCCCCGAACCCGGAGGAACCTGGCCTGCACGAATGGGTGCAGGGCCTTCATCCAATCCGCCACACCTCAAATTCCTGTTCCACCCGGCGGTGAACACCATCCAATTCCTCACCTTCTACGTGCCTACATCACCCTGGTACGACCTCATGGTGAAAGAGCACGCCGGCCACTCATTAGTGAACTGGGTGTTCCTGCCGTCGGGATACATTTACTACTCGGGACATGAGATCGGCTCCGACCCGAAGCCGCGGGAAAAACACGGTGCTGCGTCGCCTCGCCTGGCTGGTTTTTCCGTGCCGGTGCACCTGTATTTCGGCGTGTATCTCATGCAACTGTCGCAGATTCTGGCGGAAGACTTCTACCGAACCCTAGGGTTGCCGTGGGACATCGACCCGCTGCACGACCAGGACGTGGGCGGCGGCATCGCCTGGGCTTCCGGCTCATTCCCGCTGGTGGTGGTGTTCGGCGCCCTGTTCCTGCAATGGTTGAAGGAGGACCGGAACGAGGCCAAGGCCTACGACCAGCGCGCGCGACGACACCGAAGACGAGGATTTGGAAGCGTACAACCAAATGCTGGCGCGGGATGAATAAGAACGTGTCCTAATTGTGGGTTTCGGCCCGAATGGGACGGTTAGGGCGTCGAAAAAGCCCACAGTAGGCTGAAGTTGCAGTCGACTGCACAATAATAATGTGGATAACTCGGCAGCCGCAGGAAAGTTATCCACAGGCTGGATGAGTTACGAAAATCCTCGACAACCGGGCAGCCGGCGGGCACAGTGGGAGGTAACAGCAGCAAAACCCACGTGATGACCCAGTTCAAGGAGCCCGCCCATGCAACAACAAACCCTGTCATCCCTCATCGGCCACCTTACCGCCGAACCGTTCTACCGCGAGTTCGACACCGGCCGGAAATTCGCCAGGTTTCGGCTGGGCACCTCCCGGCAGGGTACGCCGATTCGCCGACAACAGCGCGCACCACGAGGAACGCGACCAACTCTATATTGATGTAGAAACCTCGGGGCGACCTCGCGATCAACGTGCACGAATCACTGTCGAAAGGAAACCCGGTGATTTGCGTGGGGTATTTAACTCACACAAGAATGGCGCGACCAGGAAGGCAAGCTGCGCACCAAGGTGGTGTTGCGGGCGCTCTACGTGGGTTTTGAGTTATGCGCCTATGTGGTGCGGTATTGCCGCAACCCACTGCCCGTCGCAAAACATACCGGAGGCGCGGACCTGAGCAGGTTCAATTGCGAGCCGAAAAACACACCACTACGCCGTTGAGGTTTCCGCCATGTCGCTTCACGACGGCAAACCTCCGGCACTGGAGGCCGCGTCGCCGACGCCGCCCGCCCGGAAGCACCCTATTCGGAACCCATGCCGGACGACCCACCCGCGGAACCGGTGTCGGAAGCACTGGTGGCTAGCGGCGCCTCGCACCCAAGCAGCACGGTCATGTACCCTTAGAAGCCAACTATTAACTTACTCACTTTAAGGGGAAACCAAACGTGGGCGAATTCATCTACACGATGAAAAATGTGCGCAAAGCCATCGGCGATAAAGTCATCCTCGACAATGTCACCATGGCGTTTTTGCAGGGGCCAAGATCGGCGTGGTCGGCCCCAATGGCGCGGGCAAATCATCCATTCTCAAGATCATGGCTGGCCTGGACCAACCCTCTAACGGTGAAGCCTTCCTTGACCCGGGTGCAACCGTCGGCATCCTGCTTCAGGAACCCTCGTTGAACGAGGAAAAAACCGTGCGGGAAAACGTGGAAGAAGGCCTGGGCGACATTTTTGAAACCCTCAAACGCTACAACGCGATCGCCGAGGAAATGGCCACCGACTACACCGACGAGCTCATGGAGGAAATGGGCAAGCTGCAAGAAAAACTCGACGCGGCCGACGCCTGGGAAATCGACTCCAAAATCGAGCAGGCCATGGAGGCCCTGCGATGCCCACCATCGGACGAGCCCGTCACCCACCTGTCCGGCGGGGAGCGCCGTCGCGTGGCCCTGGCGAAACTCCTCCTGGCCGAACCCTGATCTACTGTTGCTCGACAGCCCACCAACCACCTGGATGCCGAATCCGTCCAATGGTTGGAGCAACACCCTGGCTAAATACCCGGGTGCTGTCCTGGCTGTCACCCACGACCGGTATTTCCTCGACCACGTGGCTGGCTGGATTTGCGAAGTCGACCGCGGCAAACTGTACCCCTACGAGGGCAACTATTCCACCTACCTGGAGAAGAAAGCCGAACGCTTAGAGGTCGCCGGCCAGAAAGACCGCAAGCTACAAAACGCCTAAGCAGGAGCTGGAGTGGGTGCGGTCCGGGGCGAGGCCCGCCAGGCCAAGTCCAAGGCCCGCCTGGCCCGCTATGAAGAAATGGGCCGCCGAGGCGGGAGAAATACCGCAAAGCTGGACTGAAGAAATCAAATCCTCACCCGCCGCGCCTGGGCGCACAGGGTGGTGAAGTCCATAATCTCAACAAGGGGTTCGACGGCCGTATCCTGATCAAAGACCTGTCGTTCACCCTGCCCCGCAACGGCATTGTCGGGGTGATCGGCCCCAACGGTGTAGGCAAAACCACCCTGTTCAAAACCATTGTCGGCCTGGAAGAACCCGACACCGGTGGAAAGTAAATGTGGGCCAAACCGTGCGGCTGTCCACGTGGACCAGGGCCGGGAAAACATCGACCCGGAAAAACCGTGTGGGAAGTCGTGTCCGACGGCCTGGACCACATTGTGGTGGGCCAGAACGAAATGCCGTCCCGCGCCTACCTGTCCGCCTTCGTTCAAGGGCGCTGACCAACAAAAACCCTCGAAAGTCCTTTCGGGTGGTGAGCGGAACCGCCTGAACCTGGCGCTCACCCTCAAGCAGGGGCGGCAACCTGATTCTGCTGGACGAGCCCACCAAACGACCTGGACGTGAAACCCTGTCCTCCCTGGAAAACGCGCTGCAGAACTTCGGGCTGCGCCGTGGTGATCTCCCACGACCGGTGGTTCCTCGATGCACCTGCACCCACATTTCTGGCGTGGAGGGGAACGTGGCCGAGGGCCACGGTTCTGGTTCGAAGGCAATTTCGGCGACTACGAGAAGAATGAGGTTGAGCTGGCTGGGCGCCGAGGCGAGCTCCCGACTCTCCGGGTGACGCACCGAAAACTCACTCGATAGTGCGTCGATAAGCGCAGGCAAAAACCGACATAATGCATGCGTGACAATAGCATTGCCCCCGGATGCACCGGGGGTTTTGTTTTGCCGTAACAAGAACTCAGCTAGACTCGTTATGTTGATTGAAGCGTACACTTGATTACTTAACGATGAAGAAAGCATGTAACACCCATGGCAGAAACCCAGTCAAACAGTAGTATCCACATCGCTCAAGTGCCAGTTCGGTGGGGGGATTTCGATAGAGTTCGGGCACATCACCAATGCCGCCTATGCGGAACTGGCGCAGGAAGCCCGCATGGCATTCGCGCTGGAAGAATTCAGGGCCGCGGCATGGACATGCCCAGTGTGTTTGTCCGCAAAAATCGAGGCCGATTATTTGCGGCCGGTGTTACCGCACAACCCCTATGTCACGGTGGAAACCCAGGTTGTTGAGATCGGCAACACGTCGTTTACCACCCGGCAGGAAATCAAGGATGGTGAGGGGCAGATTTGTTGCGTGGTCGAGGTGGTCAGGTCGCCATCGACATCATGACCGCCCGCCCCCGCGCGATCACCGCGAAGGAAATCAAGTGCTCACCCGCGCCGAGGACGAATAATGGCTACCGAAACCCTCACCATAGAACGCGGCGGCCGCGGACTCATATCATTGTTACAGCGCGCGGTTGCGTTGCAGGATCGAGCCATGGCCCGCTTTTCGACGGTCTCCGACGCGGCGGTCGACGTGTATCGTCACCACCCCCTTCGCCGTCATTGCATCCCGGCGCGTCGCCGGCCCTGCTCCAGGGGATGGGGCGGCGGTGCTGGTCAGCGACCTTTGGCCGACGCCACCGACACCACCATGACGGCCGTGGCCATGGATGCGGGGTGGGGGATGGGTGCGCTGCCGCCGACTACCGGGTTTGAGCTTCGATGAAATCCCCGCCGATGTGGTGCAGCGGTTGAGCGATCAGGGCGTGCCCTGGCCCGGCAGTTTTCGGGCCCGTTGGGCCCCACCGCAGTCGCTCATGGATCAGGCGGTGATTACCGTCAATGATGACACCGAGATCCCCATGCGGTTGGTGTTACGCTCACCGCCTTGGGGCTGATTCCCGCATGGATGCCCCGGCCGCCATTCGCGGCATTTGCGGGTGTCGCGGAATAGTCGGTGGGTGCGGGTCGACGCCCCTTCGGGTCTGCCTATCGCAGTACCGGATTAATCTTTTTGACCCTATAGGGTGGGTCGGGGGTGGTTTTATTCACCCGGTTCTGTTGCGGGGAATCGACGCGAGTGGACCGCTTAGTCTAGTATCTCGGAAAGGATTGTCTACCAATCGTGAACTTTTCCGTAAACGACATTGTTCAAGGAGCGTCGCCGATGAGTGCACCGAAGCCCCAGGGTTTGCCACCGCCAGCATCCACGCGGGTTATGACCCGGATTCCCTTTATGGGGCCATTAATCACCCCCATCTACGCCTCCACCACGTTTGCCCAAAACGGTTTGAACGAGCTTCGGGGCGGCTACGAATACACCCGCTGCGGCAATCCCACCATTGCCGCCCTGGAGAAAACCGTTGCCGCGCTGGAGGGTGCCACCTATGGTCGGGCGTTTTCCTCCGGTATGGCCGCCACCGACGTGCTGCTGCGCGCGTTGCTGCGCCCGGTGACCATTTGATTTTTCGGCCACGATGCCTATGGTGGTACCTTTCGGCTCATTGATTCGGTGTTTGCGGAGTGGGGCATTACCTACACCGTTGTCGACACTACTCGACTGACGCCATTGCCGCCGCTATCACGTCCGACACGAAACTCGTGATGGTTGGAGACCCCCTCTAATCCGGCGTTGGCAATCACCGACATTGCGGCGGTTGCCGAGCTGCTCGACGGCCCCCAGTTGGTTGTGGACAATACGTTTGCGTCGCCGTATCTGCAAAACCCGCTGGCGCTGGGGGCGGACCATGTGCTGCACTCCACCACGAAATATTTGGGCGGGCATTCCGACGTGGTCGGTGGGGTAGTGGTGACGAATTCCGCAAAGCTTGACGACGAGTTGGCGTTTCTCCAGGGGCGGGGCCGGCGCGATCCCCTCGGTGTTCGACGCCTATTTGACCGCCCGGGGCATTAAGACGCTGGCTGTGCGCATGGATCGGCACTGCGATAACGCCGAGGCCATCGCCCGGCATTTGCAGCAGTCGCCCAAGGTGAAGGCGGTTTTGTACCCTGGGCTGAAAACCCACCCGCATGAGGTGGCGTTGAGGCAGATGCGCCGCTTTGGGGCGATGATTCGGTGCGGTTTCCACGACGAGGCTGCCGCCCGGGCGTTTTGTTTGGCCAGCGTTTATCTGTTTGGCGGAGTCGCTGGGCGGGGTGGAGTCGCTGGTGGAGCATCCGCCACCATGACGCACCAGTCCGTGACGGGTTCGACCCTGAGGTGCCCCGGACTTTGGTGCGGATTTCATTGGCATTGAGGATCTTGATGACCTTATTGCCGACATTGATGCCGCCCTGGCCGCGGTGGAATAGCCGTAGAGCGGTGGGGTAGTGGCGGGAGGCGAATGAGCGACAACCGGATACTGTTCTCCGATAAAATGTATCGCCTGCTCATGACGGGCAAACCGTCAGCACGCTGGGAAATAGCGTGTCCAGTTTCGCGTTTTTCGCCTACACGCTGGCCCTCACCCAGTCGCCGTTTTCGATGCGGCCCTGGTGAGCGGGTGCGTGACGCTGGCCACCGTGGTCATGGGGATCCCCGCCGGAATCTGGGCGGACAAGCATCGACCATTACCGCTCATGCTCGTCCACGATCCTCGGGGCGCGGGATTTGCGTGGTGGTGGCCAACCATTTCATCCTCCACGCTCCCATTCCGCTGGTGTTGGCCGTGGCCGCCTGCCTGGTGGGGTCGGCGACGGCGGTGTTTTCGCCCGCAGAGAAGGCGGCGTTGAAAACCCTGGTCAGCCCCGAACATTTGGGGCAGGCGATGGCGATCAATCAAACAAGATATTCCCTGGGGACGGTGGCGGGACCCATCTTTGGGGCGTTCCTGCACTCCATCCGGCCGATCGCCACATTCGTGTTTGACCTGTGCACCTATGTTTTTGCCTTCTGCACCTTCAAGAAACTCCAGGTGCCGGACACACATTCCGATGCGGCCGAAAATGACGCCCAGGCCGGTTATCGGGAGACGCTGAAGATTCTTCGCGCCGACACCGTATTGTGGGCTGTGCTGTGGTTTACCCCCATCCTGAATTTCAGCATGTCTAGCATTTTTCAACAGCGCATTCACCCAGCTAGCGGGGCGCAGAGAACAGGGGCGTATGTGTTGGGGGTGTTCCAAACCCATTGCGGAATCATGGGCCTTGTCGGTTCCATGGTCGCCACGGTGCTGGTCTCCCGGTGCGGGGCGGCGTGGGGCTGGTGGCGACCGCGGTGGGGTTCATGCTTTTCGTTCGGCGGGTTGGCGCTGGTCTTCACCACCGTGTCGTGTTTCGTGTTCCTGAGTTGTTTTGGCTGCTGTTGCCGCTCTTCAACTCGATACTGAGCGGCTATTTTCTGGCCCGCATCCCCCAACGGTTCATCGGCAAAGCATCGGCCATGACCACGATTGCGGCGATGGGGTTCATGCCCGCGGGAACCTGGGTTTCGGGTTTCATCAGCGAACGCTACGATCCATCAACCGTCGTGGCGGCCACCGCACTGCTAGCTTTCTGCCCGCACGCTAGCGTTCGTGGCGCATGGGGACATTCGACGCTTGTCGACGCCCACCGGTGCGGGCTCCCGGTGATGGCGGACACCACCATCACCGAAACCCATTGAACACAATCTAAAACGAGGGGGTTACTCGCAGGCATCCACCAGCCGGTTCCGAAGCGCCCGCTCCACTTGCGACTGGCATTCCCGAATTGTGCAGGGCCACCGCCTCCGGGGCGTCCTCCGTCAAGAACTCCGATGCGCGGCCCAGGCCAGCCTCGGAAATATCCCACCAGGATAGCAGGCCCCGAATGATCGTGGTCGCCGTATCATTCGGCAGCAGCTCCACACCGGCAACACCGCGTCAAAAACTCCGAATTGAACTGCTGCATCGCCTCATCAGCGCACCCAAACCCGAACCCGGCCAACTTGTAGCGGATGGCCACGTTCGACAACTTCGTTGTGGCGTTCGTCGTCAGCTCGTTAAACACCTTCCGCTTCGCCTTCGACGTGGGCACCGCCGCCCGGGTGCGGGCTGCGCAAGCCCGACCGGTGGCGCTCGGATCCACCTCCAACAACACCGACACCTGGTGCTCCACATCGTGAAGCCCCGCGGCAGCCAGTGCGGTCAGGGCATCCCACCGCAATTGGTTATCCACCACCAGGCCCGGCAACGGCGAATCGCCCTTCACAATGGCCTTCAACAGCGCGGTCGCGTCGTCGTCAAGCCACATGGTGCTGAGCGCCTGCACAAACGCCAACTGGTGATCCGAACCCGGCTCCGCCGCCCGCGCCGCCGCAACCAGGCCGCCGCACAACAGCTGCCGGCCGGTCGACGCCGCCCACTGCGGATCCGCATAGCGCCACGCAACGCCGTCTGCGCCTGCCGCAGCACGCTGCTCACCACGCTCATCTCCGACTCCGCCGAGACGCCCCGCACCACCAACTGGATGTAGTCGCGTGCCCGCATCTCCCGCTCCGGGTCGCGCTGCCACGCCGCCGACCAGCACAATGTGCGCCAACGGGTCCGTGATCTTGTCAATATTCTCCGTCACAACGCGCCAACGACTCCGCATCCAGCTTCATCATGCAATACGTCAAATCATCGTCGTTGACCAGCACCGGGTCCGCCTTTGGGCGGGCCCATAAACTCCGGCACCGACGTTGATGCCGAATCAATATCCATATCCACCCGATGTGTACGCACCACCGCGCCATCCACCAGGGAATACAGGCCCACACCAATCCGGTGGGTGCGCAGCTCGCTCGCGCCGGGGTCGCGCACCCTGGGCCACGGCAAAACCGGGTGTATCAGCCGGACTCGTCCCACCTCGACGTCGGCGGACAGCTCGTTCAGCCGGTGGTCTTCAGCCACTGGTCCGCCCACCACGACAAATCCTTCCCCGAGGCCTCTGCGAGCGCCCCAACAGGTCGTCGAGACGTGGCATTGCCCGAAGGCGTGGTGGGCGAGCGGCGGCGCACCCCGGCGAAGAATGCGTCTCGACCCACATAGGCCTGGGTTGCTTCAAAATCGACGCGCCCTTCGCATACGTAATGCCATCGAAATTCTGTTCGACCGTTTCGATGTCGTGGGCGTCGGACGCCACCGGGTGCGTCGACGGCAACTGGTCCTGATCGTACGCCCACGCCTTTCTCCACATTGGCGAACGTCACCCACGCCGTGTCATACCTCCGTCATCTCCGACTGGGCCACCACCGACCCCCACGTGGCAAACGACTCATTCAACCACAGATCATCCCACCAGGTCAGTGGTGACCAGGTCGCCGAACCACATGTCGGGCCATCTCGTGCAACACCGTCTCGCACCGACGCTCATAGCGATGGCGGGTGTGCTTCGAAGTAAACACATACTCGTCGCAGGTGATCGCGCCGGCGTTCTCATGGCCCCGCGGTAAACTCCGGCACAAACAACTGATCGTATTTTGCCGAACGGGTGAGGCGGCCCCAAAATTCTGGTGGTAAAATCGAAACCCTGTTTGGTTTCCGTAAACAGGGTGTCGGCATCCAAATGATCCGCCAGCGACTTGCGGCAATACAGCCCCAAGGGGATCACCACCTCGCGCAGCTCATCCAAGTTTTCGGATGGGCCGCCACCCGCTCCCGCCACTCGTCGGTGACCTTATAGTACGGGGCCGGCACACAACGCCACCAGATAAGTGGACAGCAGGTAATCAATGCGGGACGTAAAATACCGCCTTGCCGGCATCACCCTCGACGGGGGACACCTCCCGCGAGAGTTCGTCACCACCGACCAATTGGCCGGGGCAGTCACCGCCAGCGTGTAGGTGGCCTTCACATCCGGCTGGTCGAAACAGGCAAAACACCCGCTTGGCGTCGGCGGTCTCAAACTGGGCTGACAACACCTCGTGATCCACCGGGTCAACAAACCGGTGCAGGCCCCTGGCCGGTGCGGGAATACTCGCAGGTGGCGGTGACCACCAGCTCGTGGGAACCGGTGGTGAGATCATCGAGCGGAATGCCGAAATCCGGCCGGTGGGGTGACGTCGACAAGCTTTACCGTCAGCATGACAGACTCCACCGACTGGGCGATCAAGTCAATAAACGTGGAAACCGGGGGCGGCAACCTCAAACCGCACCGTGGTCACCGACGAGACATGCATCGCCGCAGGTCACATCCACGGCAATGCTGCATCAACTGCACCAATGATCGCCCGACGTTCTTGCGCTTCCTGGCGGGTCAGATTCGTAGAAGACATAGGCGTAAAAACAACCTTTCATGAAGTATTATCGTGAGCCGCCGACTCCACGGTGACTACAGTGGAAAAACGGTCACATAAGTACCCAAGTAACAATACAAGGAATAATAGTGAGCGAAAAAGTAACTTTCTGGTCTCGACGTGTCCTGCCCATTCTGCTGGATCACCTCGCTGGATCAAAGAAGTCGAACAAGTCCGTGACATCACCATCGACTGGGTGCCCATGAGCCTGTCCGTCCTCAACGATGGCCGCGACCTCGACCCTGACTACATGAGAAAATGGAGAGCCAACTGGGGTCCCGCCCGAGTGTTCGCAGCCGTGGCCACCCGTGAACCCGAAAAACTCGACGAACTGTACACCATCCTGGGCACCAAGATTCACCACGGTCAGCAGGGTGGTAAAGCAAGGCTACGGTGCGTACAATGAACTCATCCGCGAAGCCCTCGCCGACGCCGGACTCGACCCCGCCTACGCCGACGTGGCCGACACCGACACCGTCGACGATAAGCTGCGGGCCTTCCACCAAACCGCCATCGGACGAGGTCGGCAACGACGTGGGCACGCCCGTGGTGAAATTCCGGCGACACCGCATTCTTCGGCCCGGTGCTCACCGCATTTCCCCGCGGCGAAGAAGCCGGTGAGCTTTTCGACGCCTCCGTCCGACTCGCCAGCTTTCCCATATTTCTTTTGAAATCAAACGTCTCGCACTGAAACGCCCCAATTATAAAACCCTGCTGTTAAACTGCACCTATGCGAATTTACCTTGGTGCAGATCATGCAGGCTGAACTCAAAAACACTATCAAGGACCACCTGCTGGCGGGAGGATACGAAGTAATCGACTGCGGCGCCCACACTATGATGCCAACGACGATTACCCAGCATTTTTGTATCGCGGCCGCCCTAAGGGGTGGTTGACAACCCGCGGTCGCTCGGATCGTGCTGGGCGGCTCCGGTAACGGGGAACAAATCGCTGCCACGGAGTCAAGGGCGCTCGCTGCGCCCTGGCCTGTCCGTAGAGACCGCCCGACTGGCCCGGGAGCACAACAACGCCCAGCTCATCGGCATCGGCGGTCGCATGCACTCCGACGCGGAAGCTCGCAATCGTCGACGCTTCCTCGACCAGGCGTGGAGTGGAAACCCCCGGCACCAGCGGCGCATCGACATCCTTTCCGAATTCGAAACCACTGGTGTGGCCCCCGAGGTCCCCGAAGCCACCAAATAAATAACCAGCCACCCCTAGAACAATAGGGGAGACCGGTCGGTTCGGCTAGGTCGGCGGCTAGAAATCAAACAGGCCGCCGTCGCCCCCATCACCACCAAAATCAAACAGGCCACCACCGTCGCCATCGCCCCCGCCGAACAGCCCATCGAAGAATCCGCCGCCGTCGTCACCACCAGCGTCGACCTCCGGAACATCGGGCACATCCGGCACGTCGGGCATGTCAAAACCCCCATCACTGGTAAAGGCCGTGGTCAAACCCGGGCCCACGCCGGCCATGCCATGAAACAGTGACGAAAAACAGCAGCGCTGACCCAGCAGCCCACATGCCGGTGGTGAGCGCCGACATCCACCACGGTTGCGAATACCAGCCAGCCGGCACCGGACGCCCAGCAACCGTGCCACCGGGTAATAATTAGGGGTTTCGGCGGTAGCAACCGGGGACGCGGTAATCTACTGCCCCTCATATTCAATAGTGCGCTGCTCCATCACCTTACCGGCTTGCTTTTGGCCCTCCAACAGCGGCAACTCCGGCCCCGGAGTCATGCCCATGATCTCGCGGGCCGCATTGATATAGTACAGACCCTCCAGTGCCGACTCGCGGGCCAGTTTCGCCTGCTTGGCGGTGTTCGCCGTAGAAATCTGGGACGATGCTGCATTATACCGCTCGGAAGCATCCGCAATGGCCTGCGTGGATGCCGCATCGGTGCCGGAAAGCGATAACACCTGGGAACCTAGGCGCTCAATCCAGCGCCGGGCGTCGGCTATGGCATCGTCAAGCTCTGCTTGGTTTTTCGCCGCGAGCTGGACCTTTGACTTCCTATTTGCCCAGAATGCGAGCCTCCGACTATCGCTAACAGGAATAATATGACGAGCATAAAAAGATCCGTTCTCCTTGGGACACCCAAAGCATCCCCAATGTTTTAGTGATTAGTGGTTGGTCTATTGATTGCCTACCTATTCAAACGTGGTGGAAAAAGAGAAAGTTCCCAACCATCAGAAGAGCTGACGGCTGGGAACTGATCGAACAGGGAAAGATATTCCAGCACTATCAAACATGGTGATGACTTGCTAGAATGGGGGCACGAGCGGAAGTCGAAACGACTGGCTCGAAGGAGTGAGTTCCAGTAAACTTGAATAAAACTCCGATAATCATATTTCCTACAATGATTACTTGATAATCAAATAGGTATCCTTATGAATACATTCGGCTGGTTGATACCGGGTTTAAATAAGTTTAAATGGATTTCTCATTAATCTTCGGCCTTTGCCGCCTGACGCTCCGCGGTCCATTTGCGGATTTTCGTCAGAATCCCGCAATGTGAGACCGTGGTGTTTGGCGACTGGGACAGGGCGCGACCCCGCCCCGCATAGCTGGTAAAAAAGTGCCGCGAGCTGTAGCCCGGAGAAAGTAGCGCATTCGATTGCGGTCCAGAGCTCCCGACCGGAATCTGCGTCAATGATTGTTGGCTTCATAAATCAAGATGTTAACCCATAAACTGAAAGAGAACCTAATTTTATTTTGATAGAATCCTTAAACGTTCATTTATGTGAAAATCTGCTGGGGTTAAAGGATTCTCCTATTGTTGAAACCGGATTATTACTTAATCGTAAAAGTAGCAGTAAAATCAGCATTTCCGCTGGTCATAAACGTATAAACATAAACAAAAATACCAGGGGGTAATGGGTGTACCCATTAATCAATTTGGTACCTATCCTAGGTAGTTATTCCCCTACCGTTCTTAGATGTCCTAAAAAATATGGGCAAAAATGGGGGATTGGTCCGGTATTGATGACGGATTGATGATGCGATTTGAACATGCCCAGTGGATCGGTTACTGTAAGTCACAGCGCGGGAACGTCGTATAGTGGCTAATACCTCAGCCTTCCAAGCTGAAGACGCGGGTTCGATTCCCGTCGTTCCCTCTTTTTATGGGCGCCCAAACTGTTTTGGTTGGGCGTCTTTTATTTTTCCACCGATGCAGTTCCCCATAACGTGTCCGGACCGCTCGTTACACTCGGGCCGATGAACCTGGAACACCTCTTGCATGCACTACCAACCACCCCGATATTCAATCCGCCACCTTTTGGCCCGGCCCCAAACGGCCTGCTGGATTGGGACGTCATCACCATCACCTTCACCGACGACACCCTCCAGCTCCTCAATGTGAACGTCGCTCAGCCCACCCTGTCCGGGAGAACCGAAGCGGAATGCGGGAACGGGTCCTGAAACTCGTCGTTCAATTCCGAAGCCGCAACCGGCGTCAGGAGTCATCGCTCACAGATACCCTACCGCTGGTGCAGCGCCGACTACTTCGCCGACCTGAAACAGGCATCGCCCGAGGCCTCGGGTGGCTCACCGACTTCATCGGCTTTTGGCTTAGCCTTTGACCTGCCCACAACGCCCGGGTGGTGTCTACCCAAGACCCTGCCCCCAGACCACGATGCGGCAACCAACATGGAACTATGCCACGCTGCTGTCAGCGAACCTGCGGGCTCTGGGCCGGAGAGGTAACGCTGAGTGACATCGGCCTGGGCCCAAACATCCTCACCATGAGCGAGCCCGCCGGCCACGAGCTCGCCTGGTTCGCCGACGTCGCCACCACGAGCGATCTCCATCAAAACCTGCGCCAGCGCAATAGTGAATGGGTGGTCATTCCCGCGCGGCGCAACCAAATACTCCTCGTCAACACCGAATCCTCCGAACTGAATGGTCCACTTTCCTGGACGTCATCGAAGACGCATTCCGCTACCACGATGGGTCTATCCGGTGCCGCACATCATTGTGGACGGCCGGTGGGTGGAGCCGGTCTTTAACGACCCGACCGACGTGGGCCGGCGGCTCGCCGGCTCCAGATGGCGGCCCGGCACCAAACCTCACGAAGAAATCGCATTACCGGGGAACAAACCGGCTGCGAGATGGCATCATTCGAGGTTATGGCCTCGACATTGACGACCTGGCACTCCCGTGCCCGAAACCTACCCATCGCGTACGTGAACATCAATGCGGCGGCCACCAGCGTGCCCGCAACCGACCTCATGGCATTTCGCCACGACACCGGCAGCATCTTTGTGCCAGCTCCTTACCATGGAACGCCCTGCCGCGACTGTATCAACGGCAGGAGGGCGTGTATCCGCCTCGATTCCTCATGCGCCGCACCCCACCCCGAGGAATGGCGGCAGCTGCAAGAGTGGCGTTGTAACCTTGCAGAAGACGTGGGTGCCAACCGGCATCGTCAAAGCAGAACCCGAAAACCCGAAACCGGAAAACCCGGGCGGGCCGTGACAAATTCACTATGCTGGAACGGATAAGACCTTCATTTCCTACCAGCAGGATTACATTTATGGACAGAGAAGAACTAATAAGGATTCTTCAGCAGCATCCTGGTATCGCCAAGGTCACCGAAGAACCGCTACCCGCCGATTCCCAATGAAGTGGATTCCATTGTCATCCACTTCGACGACTTTGGCACCGTCGCGCACATGAACCCCGGCCTGACCAGCCCCTTGTTCCCGATGAAACCAAAGACGACCTCATCCACCGGATCATTCACACCGTGGACACCATGAAAGTCAACATGACGGACTTCGACCCCTGCCTCGTTGACAAACATTGTGCCGCTCGTGCGGGCCGCCGACTATTTCGCCGACCATGGCGAAGGCAGCGCCGACGCATACGGCTGGTTAACCGACTATGCTGGTTTCGGCCTGGCCATCGACGAGCCGAAGATTCTGCGCATCATCAACGACGAGTCAACTGCCGGAAGGCCACGATGAATTCGACATTTTGCAGCTGCAAAGCCAGGCGATTGAAAACCTCCACACCATGTCCGAATACCCTCACCGTGTCCGAGGTGGGGTTAGGGCTCAATGTGGTGGCCGTCAGCCGCCCCGCCGACAACGAATCCGCCTGGTTTGCTGACGCCGCCGGCATGGAAAAACGCCCTCGTCGAGCTCTATAACCAAACCCACACCACCTGGCTGTGATTCCCGCCCGCCGCAACCAGCTCTTCTTTCGTGAATTCGGACGCCACCCCGGAGGAATGGCGGGGCTGCTTGACCTGTTGGAACCCGCCCTCGACGCCCACGACTGCCTCCACCCGCTGCCGCACCTGATCGTGGACGGCCAGTGGGAGGAACGGCTGCCACCCACGGACACCGATTGGGGGCGCAGATTCCGGAAACTCCAGCTCACCGCCCAATCCCGCATCTATAACGTGCTGGCCTCGAACCCTGGCCGCCCACATGGCCGGCGCAACCAGGAACAGCCGGTGCAGCCGGAGGATGCAGGATTCTGAAATCGCCGATTTCACGGTGTACTCCATCAACGACGAACTCTATTCCGTGGCGGAAATCACCGAAACCGCCCAGCGCACCAGCGTGCCCATCACCGACATGATCTTTTATCGCCGACGGCGATTCCATGCTATGTGATGTTTACCGACCTGTGCCGGGAATGCCCACACCTTGTCGAGCCGCAGGACGACCAGCACCCGCCGGCCATTATCACCCAGCCCCACGCCGCGGGACTGTCGAGCGGCTGCGCGAGTTCACGCTCGCTCAACCGCCCGCGGCCGCTTGTCGACGCCCAACTGGTGCGCATCGCTATGCTGGGATGATGTGAATAGGAAAGAATTAATCCAATCTCCTGCATGAATATCCCAGCATTGTTGCGGTGACGGACCACCCGAAGCACGACAACCTCACGGTGGAATTTGCCGATGGTACTGTAACCAGTTCAACCCCAATATGCTGGGGGCCGGATGACATCGACATTCTCCCTCATCAAACGAATATTGCACGCAATGGACATTGCGATAGCGAACCAGGAACTTCCCGGCAAAGTATTATTACCGAGGCCCAGCCGCTGGTGCGCAGCGCCGACTATTTCCATGAATGCGCCCAACTACCCCGGTCGCGGTGGCCTGGCTCACCGACTTTATCGGCATGGGGCTTGGGCTCCGCGACGATACCTTGCGGATCATCGACGAAACCCAGCTGCCGGAGCACCACGATGAATTCGACGACCTGCAGCTACGCAGCCGGGCCCTGGAAAATCTTCATGCGGCCTCCGAATATCTTGCCGTGGCCGAATTCGGGTTAGGGCCCAACATTGTGGGGGTCACCAGGCCAATGGACAACGAATCCGCCTGGTTCGCGGACGTCCAAGAGATGAAATGGCCATGCGGCAGCTCTCGGAAGACACCAATTCCATGTGGGTGGCAATCCCGCCCACGCCAGCCGATTCTTGCTGGTCAATGGCATGGCTTCGCCGGCGGAGATGGCATGCGGTGCTCGACCCGTTAGAAGAAACAATGCACTCGACAACAGTATTTACCCCGTGCCGCACATCATTGCTGACGGCCAGTGGGAGGAACGGCCCCCACCACCGGACACGGATTGGGGGCAACGATTCCGGCGGCTGCAACTCTACGCTCGGCAGCACATCTACCACTCCTCGACCCCAGGCTGTTCGAAGACGACACCATTGCGGAGATCGGCCAATACTCCATCTATGCCATCAACGATGAGCTGTTTTCCCTCACCGTGGTGCCGGAACACGTGCCCTGCACGAGCGTGCCCCTCACCGACCTGATCTTCTTCGACCGGGGCGATACCGACGCGGGGGCGCTGGTGCGGCGGGAGGAACTGGCCGAAACTTCCCCACGATTCAACCCCACGAGGAAGTGCACCCGCCACGGTATCGGGTGTTTCAGCCCACGCCGGCGGAATTCGCACAATTACCCCGGTGGGAATAGCCGGGTGCCGGTGGGCAACGGGGCATGCCGTGAGCGTCGCAAAGCTATGCTTGACTGGTATGAAACGGGAAGAATTCATCGAATACCTGCGCGCCTACCCCGGTGTGACGTCAGTGTCCAAAATCCAAAGCGACGACGCGCCCGAATGGTCCACGCTGGAACTGCTTTTCGACGACGGACGAAAGTCAACCTCAACCCCGACGTGCTGAGCACCTCCGACACGGACGACATTGACATTGGAGCCACCGAAAAATCCTCCAGGCCCTGGATGCGGAACGCCGCAGCGCGCAGGACGGACAGACATCCGTGCCGGTTCTTCCCTGGTCCGCAGCCTGGCGTTCGCCATCCAATATCGGGAAATGTCATCCGGCGCATTCACCTGGCTGACGGATTTCATCGGCTACGGCATAGCGCTCGAAGACGCCGAACTGCTCAACCCCAACGCCAACAACAACCCGGCCGGCTACGATGCCCTCCAGCTACAAAGCCAGGCGTTTGACAACCTGCACAAAACTATGACCGAGGGACTATTTCTCCCTCGTGGAATTCCGGGCTGGGCCCCAATGTGGTGGCCATGCCGGCCCCCGAGGGCAACGAGTCGGCCTGGTTCGCCGACATTCCCGTCATGGAATACCTCATTGACTACCTTTCAGAGCAGAGCGGCACCCCCTGGGTGGTGATTCCGGCCACCCGCAACCAACTGTTCTTCGTCAACACTGCTGCCACTGCGGAAGAATGGGGCGCCCTGCTCGATGCGTTAGAACCTACGATCGAATACCACAATGGCATTTACCCGCTCCCGCACAGCATTATCGACGGCCAGTGGGTAGAACAACCCATCGACACGGAAACGGAGTGGGGGCGGCGGCTCCACACGCTGCAATTGCAGGCGCGCACCATAAGCTACAACGCCCAGGCGGAAGTGCTCTCGGCTACCGAAAACAACATTGCCAGCTACAAAGCACTCTCCATTCCACCGTGGATGGCGCCGAACACGATATGTCGTTTGCCCTCGTCCCAGAGGCCTGGATCACCACCAGTGTGCCCCGGACCGACCTGCTCTTTTTCGAATCCGGTAACTCGGGCACCATGGTGCCCTGGCAAGGCGTTGTCGACCGGCTACCGCACCTTATTGAACAACAACCCAACGTCCACCCACCCCGCTATACTGTGAAACGCCCCACACTTCAAGAGATGGAGCTATTGCAATTGCTCGGCCTGTAGCGAGAAAATTGTTTATCCCACGGCCAGCATTGCGCTGGGGAATCTTATTGGTGTAATGCGATGACTAGATAACAGCCATACGATCAAAGGTTTCGAATTTTATTGGGGTGGGGCGTGCCGGTTGGGGCGGCATAGGATACCACAGTGTGCGCTCATCTGCGATTACTCTCTGAAGCATGGACAGAGAACGGCTCATTCGGATTCTTCGGGACTACCCGGGAATCACCCACGTGTCCACAAAGTCCGGCGCCCTGGCCCTGAAATTCGCGGACGGAACCACCGTGGACATGAACCCGAACCTGGCCAAGCCGATCACCCGGGGAAACCGAGGCCGAATGCGTGGATCGGGTGCTGCGGTCCATCGCCATCATGCAGCGCACCCCAGGCATGGGAAACACCGGCGGGCTGTCCCTGTCACACACCATTCCCCTGGTGCGGGGCGCCGACTATTTCATGAGCTTCGGCCCGGCCGCCCCCATCGCCCTCAGCTGGATCACTGACTTTGTGGGGTTCGGCCTGGCCATCGACCAGCCCGGCATGCGGTGCGTTATCAATGAGCCATTATTGCCCGCGGACCACGACAAATTCGACGCACTGCAACTGCAAAGCCAGGCCATTGACAACCTGCACGCCCTGGTTCCGACCATCGTCACCGAGCAGACCGGGCTGGGGCCGGGGTGCTGGTGGTCTCCCAGCCGACGGGGAGTGAAACCGCATGGTTCGCCGACGTCCGGGCCATGGGCCGGCTGCTGTCAGACCTGGAAAACGCCGCCCCAACAGCGCTGACAGTGCCGGGGGAGGATGCTGGCACGTGGGTGGTCATTCCCGCCAGCCGGCACCGGCTCTACCTGGTGAACACCGCGGTATCCAACGAGATCTGGGGCAAACTGGTGCGGGAGTTGGAGTTCACCCTATCCGACCACGAGTGCCGTTTATCCGGTGCCGCACACATTGTGTCCGACCGGTGGGTGGAATGGCGGCCGGAGCCCACAACGAATTGGCGGCAACAACTGGGCATGGTGCGGTTTTGCCGCCCAACAGCGGATCTACCAAACCCAGGCGCAACTCCTCCAGGAAGAATCCGGTCGCAGCGGGTATGACAGCAGCGACCACACCATCGCCCCCTACAGTATTTACCTGGTGCAGGGACCAGCCCCGGTCGCTTGCATTCGTGCCTGCGGCAACGCTCGGCCACCAGCATTCCCATCACCGACCTGGTGGTGTTCGAATGCGACGGGTGGTGGCGCTCGTGTCCCGGAAGAAAGCCACCCGGGAATTCCCGGACTTCATGATCCCCCAACCAGGCCTCCACCCACCCGACTCGCCAGCAGTTTCCACCCACACCCACCCAGTTTGCGCGACTGAAATCACTCGGCAGTGAGTGGGCGTGACCTGCGATTAGGTAAAACGCAAAAGCATGGCATGATCTTTCCTGTTGTTTCAACAAACGGGACGTGGCGCAGCTTGGGGAGCGCATCTGCTTTGGGTGCAGAGGGTCGCAGGTTCAAATCCTGTCGTCCTCGACTGAAACCCCGAGCATGGAAAATTTTATGCACCTCGGGGTTTAAACCAGTATAAGCCCGATTATCTCTAGGAGAATTGCTCGTGAAAAGTTCCGTCGAAAAGCTGAACGATACCGAGTCAAGATGACTGTGGAGGTTCCGTTCGAGGAACTCACTAACGAAATTGACCAGGCGTATAAAACCATCGCAGCTTCGGTAAACATTCCCGGTTTCCGCAAGGGCAAAAGCACCCCCGCAAGCTTATCGACGCCAGGTTCGGCCGGGGTCCGGTCCTAGAGCAGGTCGTAAACGACGCACTGCCACTCGGTACGAGTCGCCATGGCGGAAAAACCAGCTGCGCCCCTAGGCCAGCCCAAACTCGACCTCACCCAAGATCGAAGACGGTGACGTCATCGAATTCACCGCCGAAGTCGATGTGCGCCCCGATATCACCCTGCCCGACTTCACCGAAGTTTCCGTGCAGGTGCCTGCCCTGGGCGACGAAGAAGAAGCCGTGAACAAAGAACTCGACCGGCTGCGGGAACGGTTCGCCGAGCTGACGGACGTAGATGAGCCGGTCGCCGAAGACAACTTCGTCACCATCGACATCAAAGCCGTCGACGCCGAAGGTAACCCGGTCGACGACCCGCCGCTGACGCCCTGTCCTATCAGGTGGGTTCCAAAGACCTCATGGACGGCCTCGACGACGCCATCATCAGCAAAAACAAGGGTGACGAAGTCACCTTTCACGGGAAAACGACAACACCATCACCGTCACCATTAACGCCGTGAACACCGCACTCTGCCCGAAGTCAACGAAGACTTCGTGCAGCTGGCCTCCGAATTCGACACCGTTGATGAACTCCGCGCCGACCTGCGGGAACAAGCCGTCGCCTACCTGAAGAACGAACAAGCCGGCGCCATCCGGGACGCCGTGCTGGACAAGGTGCTGGCCGACACCCCTTCTGAAGTGCCAGCAGGCATGGTCGACGAACAAGCCCACGCCGCCCTGCACCAAATCTTCGGCGAACTCGCCCACGACGAAGACTTCATGAACCGCGTCCTGAGGCCCAAAACTCCTCCATGGAACAATTCATGGCCGAATCCAAGCAGCACGCCGAAAAGGACCTGCGCGTCCAAATCTTCCTCGACGTGCTGGCGGAGCAGGAAAAACCCGAGGTGTCCCAGCAGGAACTCACCGAGCACATCGTCTTCACCGCCCGCTCCTACAACATGTCACCGGAAGAATTCATGTCCCAGGTGACCAAGGGCAACCAACTCGGCGCACTCTTCGCCGACATCACCCGGGGCAAAGCCCTGGCCGCCGCCCTGTGCCGGGTGAACGTCACCGACGAAACCGGTGCCACCATCGACCCAGAGGAATACTTCGCGCCCGAAGCCACCGAAGAAGCTGAAGCCGCCGAATCCACCGAGGATGCGGCAGATAACGCCTAAACCGCGCGTCGACAAGCAACCCTACTAAGCCCAGCGACCACCATATCGCTGGGCTTTTTCGGCACCCACGCCGCCACGACGCTGATAGCGAACAATAGGGTTTTTCCCGCGACGCCATTGTATGGTGGACACCTAGAAAACCCACACAAAACTGTAAGGAGTATTAGTCCATGTCCACACCCGGTTTCAACCTCAGCGACTCCGTTTACGAACGATTGCTCCAGTGATCGCATTATCTTCCTCGGAACCCAAGTCGACGACGAAATCGCCAACAAACTGTGCGCCCAAATCCTCCTCCTGTCCGCCGAAGACCCCACCCGCGACATTTCGCTCTACATTAATTCCCCCGGCGGCTCCGTCACCGCAGGCATGGCCATTTACGACACCATGACCTACTCACCCTGCGACATTGCCACCTACGCCATGGGCCTGGCGGCCTCCATGGGCCAATTCCTCCTCACCGGCGGCACCAAAGGCAAACGCTACGCCCTGCCGCACGCCCGCATCATGATGCACCAACCCTCCGCAGGCGTGGGCGGTACCGCAGCCGACATTGCCATCCAGGCCGAACAATTCGCCCAAACCAAACGGGAAATGGCGGAACTCATCGCGGAACACTCCGGTCAAACCTTCGAACAAATCACCAAAGACTCCGACCGGGACCGGTGGTTCACCGCCCAACAAGCCCTCGAATACGGCCTCGTCGACCACGTTATTACCGCAGCCCAAGGCCCCATCGCCAACTAATAGAGGAACATTAACTACCATGACCAACGGAATGTCCAACGAAATGCACTTACCCACCGCCGCTACGTGCTCCCCTCCTTTATCGAGCAATCCGCCTACGGCACCAAAGAAACCAACCCCTACGCCAAACTCTTCGAAGAACGCATCATCTTCCTCGGGACCCAAGTCGACGACACCTCCGCCAACGACATCATGGCTCAGCCACCTCGTCCTCGAAGGCCTCGACCCCGACCGACATCACCATGTACATTAATTCCCCCGGCGGTTCCTTCACCTCACTCATGGCCATCTACGACACCATGCAATATGTTCGCCCCGACGTGCGCACCGTATGCCTAGGTCAGGCCGCCTCCGCAGCCGCCGTCCTCCTGGCCGCAGGGGCCCCGGCAAACGCGCCGCCCTGCCGAACGCCCGCGTGCTCATCCACCAGCCCGCCACCGAAGGTGCCCCGAGGTCAAGTGTCCGACCTGGAAATTCAGGCCGCCGAAATCCAACGCATGCGCACCCTTATGGAGGAGACCCTCGCCCGGCACACCGGACGCAGTGCCGAACAAATTAGCGAAGACACAGACCGGGATAAAATCCTCACTGCCCAAGAAGCATTGGAATATGGAATAATCGACCAAGTTTTTGATTATCGAAAAACTCAACGCATAATCCAAAATACATTAAACACTCGCTACATCACTCATCCGTCTAAAACCGCGGGTGAGGTGATAGTGTTGGGAGGGTAATTCAACGCAGCTCGCAGCGGCTAACTGATCAACGACTAACGACCAACGATTCACCATAGGCGCCAACAACCAAGAGCTTAAAAAGAACAGAAAAGAGGCTTTGACCTTCATGGCACGTGCTCACGAAACCACTGATCTACTTACATGTTCATTCTGCGGGAAAAAGTCAGAAGCAAGTGAAGAAGCTCATCGCCGGCGGCGGTGTGTTCATCTGCGACGAATGCATTGAACTGTGCAATGAAATCATCGAAGAAGAACTCGCTAAATCCGCCAAACCCCAAGAAGACTCAAAACCACCGGGCTGCCCCGCCCCTCGGAAATCGCGGCCTTCCTAGATAAATACGTTGTCGGGCAAGACGAAGCTAAGCGCATCCTTGCCGTGGCGGTCTACAACCACTACAAGCGGGTCCGTGCCGAAGACGCCCGCACCCTAGGCGGGCGCAAATACCGCGATGACGACACCGAACTGCAAAAATCCAACATTCTCATGCTTGGCCCCACCGGTTCCGGGAAAACCTACCTCGCCCAAACACTCGCCCGACTTCTCGACGTTCCCTTCGCCATTGCCGACGCCACCAGCCCTCACCGAGGCCGGCTACGTTGGCGAAGACGTAGAAAAACATCCTCCTTAAACTGCTGCAGGCCGCCGACTTTGATGTGCAGCGCGCTCAACGGGGCATCATCTATGTCGACGAGGTGGACAAAATCTCCGCAAGTCTGATAATCCTCCATCACCCGGGATGTGTCCGGGGAAGGTGTGCAGCAGGCCTTGCTGAAAAATCCTGAAGGCACTGTTGCTTCCATCCCACCACAGGGTGGTCGGAAACACCCCAACCAGGACTTTATCCAACTCGACACCTCAAACATTCTTTTTCATCGTCGCCGGAGCATTCGCCGGCTTGAGAAAGTGATCGAGGCGCGCCGGGGCAAGAAAAGCACTGGTTTTGGTGCGGAAATACCCCTCGAAGGCCGACTCAGAATGACATGGAGATCTTCAAGTACGTGTCCCCGGAGGATTTGGTGAAGTTCGGGATGATCCCCGAATTCATTGGTGAGGCTGCCGATCGTGGCAACTGTCGGGAACCCAGACCAGAAATCCCTGGTGAAAGTCCCTCACCGAGCCGAAGAACTCCCTGGTGAAGCAGTATCAGCGTCTGTCTGACATGGACCGGTCGAGTTATTATTCTGAAGACGATGCGCTGGAAGTGATCGCGGACAAGGCCCTAGATCGCGGCACCGGGGCGCGGCCTGCGGGCCATCATGGAAGAGATATTGCTTCCGATCATGTTCCGAAGTGCCGGACCGAAAAACGAGCAAGTCATCATTGCCGCGGCGGCGGCGCAGGGGACAGAAGAGCCAATTATTATCGAACATGCTGGCGAACAGTCGGCTTGAGGGAGTTGTAATTATCGGGGGTAATTCCCCGTGATTGTGACACCGGAACACCGATAGGTTGGCGTCGATAAGCGGTCGGAAACCGCGGATAATTCTAGAAAAATCGTCATCCCCTGAGCGCCAAAACGCTTGAGAGATGAGCTGGTAGAGGAATAAATTGGGAGATATCGTAGGCGGAATCTGCGGATACTTCCTCTAATTCCCCGGTTTCAATCATGGACACGTACGAAATCTGGTCGCGGAACGAATATGCGATGTCAAAAACGCCAACACCGTATCCACCGCTAAATGCGCCATACCCGTGGTATTTGCGTCATCCATCGTGTCAATGTTGTACAGATTAATGGTGGTATTGCGCACGCTTACCCGGAACATGGCGATGGAGGCAATGAGGGTGAAAATGTCCTGAGCGGAAATACCCGGCCGGAATGCCCCCATATCTTGCCCCCTGCATGAGCAGCTTATCGAGTTGTAATGTGATGCTTGACTGGTCGGCAAGCGGCGCCCTTCCAGCAAACTGGCGTGGTTCATGAGGTTCTCCACCAGCAGCAACCGCACCGCCTCGGGGTGGTTGGCGTACCGGTAGTACACGGCCTCAACGATCTTTTTGCACCCCATCGACGGGAACCTCGGAATCTAATTCCATCTCGGTAATGGTGGGGCGTAATTGTTAATCGCCAGCACCAGACACCGCTGGTACAGTCCCTTTTGTCGCCGAAAATGATAGTGAATCATCTCGCTTTGACATGCCAGATTCCTTGGCGATTGCCTCCAGCCTGGTGTCATTAAAGCCCTAATTCGGCGAATTTTAGCGCTACCTCAAGCACCGTTTCTGGCGTTGATTCAATGGTATTGCTCATCTTTGTGCTCGTATGAACCTCCATTCCTAACACATGGGGGTGGCTGTCTGTCATGATGAAATCTCCTCAGAAATGGTAGATCTTTGGAAAAAGGCGTGAAAAAGATGCGCGATTTCTTATGCACCCTTATTGCCAAAGATAGTCTAATCTTTGTAGCTGGTCTGCTCCCGGTCTAGTAATCACGCAATTCGCACCCACATTTCAACCCGAATGGGGTAATTTTGGCCCCGGTTGTGGGAATCTTAGGGATTTTCGACTATTGAAATGTGGTTTTGCCGGTTGTAGACGTCGCTCAGGTGGTTAAACATTTGTTCTAAGCGTGACCCAGTATAGCTTCGAAGTATGGCAAGAACCACAAAAACGGGGGCAACGTGAACCGTCATGCGGGATGTGACAAACGTGGCACACAGTAACCCACCATTGGGCACATAATTTCGATAGGCTAAGAGGTGTTACGAAAACGCTTGGTACCAGGTTGCGTGCTACTCCTGGTAACTAGCGTTTAATTGTGAACCTGTTAAGTTTCCAAGGAGATTTCATGACCCAGACCGTCAAGAAGATTGCCGTGACCGGCGCAGCTGGCCAGATCGCCTACTCCCCTGCTGTGGCGCATTGCCAACGGCGATGTGTACGGCAAAGACACCCCATTGAGCTGCAACTGCTGGAAATCCCGGTGGCGCTCGGCGGCGCCGAGGGTGTGGCCATGGAGCTGAATGACTCCGCATTCCCACTGCTCAAAAACATTGTGGTCACCGACAAACTGGAAGAAGCCTTCGACGGCACCAGTGCCGCATTCCTGGTGGGTGCCATGCCGCGCGGCAGCGGCCAAGAGCGCTCCGACCCTGCTCGCCGCCAACGGCAAAATTTTCGGACCCCAGGGCAAGGCCATCAACGACCATGCCGCCGACGACATTCGGGTGCTGGTCGTGGGCAACCCGGCCAATACCAATGCCCTGATCGCCATGCACGCCGCCAGGGATGTGCCCAACGATCGGTTCAACGCCATGATGCGGCTCGACCACAACCGGGCCCTATCCCAGCTGGGGAGAAGCTGGCCGCAACAAGAACGACATCAACGACCTGGTGGTGTGGGGGCAACCACTCCGCCACCCAATTCCCGGACCTCACCTACGCCACTCATCGGCTCCGATTCGGTCATGGACCCTCATCGACCACCACTGGTATGTGGACGAGTTCATTCCGCGGGTGGCCAAGCGCGGTGCGGAAATCATCGAGGTGCGTGGCAAGTCCTCCGCAGCCTCCGCCGCCTCGTCCGCCGTCGACCACTGCACGACTGGATCAACGGTCACCGAGCGCTGGTCCACCGCCGCAATCCCGTCCGATGGTTCCTACGGTGGTGCCGGAAGGCCTGCTGTTTGGCTTCCCCGACCGTTGCCCGCGGTGGCGAAATGGCAGATCGTTGATGGGCTAGAGCTCAACGACTTCCAGAAGAGAAGCGCATCGCCGCCAACGCGGCAGAGTTGGCGGACGAAAAAGCCGCCGTCGCTGATTTGCTCTAACCTTGTTAGGCTTTACGACGCTGGCCGGGCGTCGTAAAGCAAGAACTATAATCTGCGCGGACCAGTGCCTTAAGATGTAGACCATGGCTGAAAATAACCGCGCAGACAAACTACCCAAATCAGGGATCCCGCAACCGTCGAAAGTGCCCTCTACCAGGAATGGGTAGACCGAGGCTACTTTACCGCCGACGTGAATTCCAAACCGGCGTTTAGTATTGTCCTGCCGCCACCCAACGTTACCGGCCAATTACACATGGGGCACGCCCTCGACCACACCATGGGATGCCATAGCCCGCCGCAAACGCATGCAAGGCTATGAGGTGCTATGGCTCCCCGGCATGGACCACGCCGGCATCGCCACCCAATCCAAGGTGGAAGCCCGGCTGAAAGAAACCGAAGGAAAAACCCGCTGGGACTACAGTCGGGAAGAATTCATCGCCAAGGTATGGGAATGGAAGCGCGAATTCGGCGGCACCATCGGCGAACAAATGCGCGCCATCGGCGACTCTCGTTGACTGGTCCCGGGAACGCTTCACCCTCGACGAAGGCTCTATCCCGGGCCGTCCAAACCATTTTAAGCAACTTTACGACCGGGGCTTAGTTACCGGGCGCACCGCCTCATTAACTGGTCGCCGGTGCTCGAAAACCGCCGTCTCCGGACATCGAGGTGGTGTATAAAGACGTCGACGGGGAATTGGTCTCCATCCGCTACGGCTCGTTAGACGACGACCAACCCCATGTTGTGGTCGCCACCACCCGGGTGGAAACCATGTTAGCGACGTGGCCGTGGCCGTCCACCCCGATGACGAGCGGTACCGCGACCTGGTGGGCACCCGCCTGCCCACCCCTTCATCCCCGACCGCAGCATGATCGTGGTCGCCGACGACTATGTTGATCCCGAATTCGGCACCGGCGCCGTGAAAATCACCCCGGCCCACGACCCCAACGACTATGCCCTGGGCCTGCGCCACAACCCGGACATGCCCACCATCATGGATGCCACCGGGCACATCGCCGGCACCGGCACCATGTTCGACGGCATGGACCGGTTCGAAGCCCGCAAAAATCCGGGAAGAACTCGCCAAACAGGGCCGTATCGTTGCTCGAAAACGCCCCTACCAGCACTCCGTCGGGCACCTGAACGCTCGGGGAACCCATCGAACCCCGGCTCGCTGCAATGGTTCGTCAAAGTCGACGAACTGGCACGCATGGCCGGCGACGCCATCCGGGAAGGCGACACCACAATACATCCCACATCGGCCGAACCCGCTACTTCGACTGGGTCGACGACATGCACGACTGGACCATTTCCCGGCAACTCTGGTGGGGTCACCGCATCCCCATCTGGTACGGGCCCAATGGGGAAGTGGTGTGCCTCGGCCCCGACGACGAGGTTCCTGAGGGCTACACCCAAGACCCGGACGTGCTCGACACCTGGTTCTCCTCCGCCCTCTGGCCGTTCTCTACCATGGGCTGGCCCGAGAAAACCCCCGAACTGGAGAAATTCTACCCAACATCCGTGCTGGTCACCGCCTACGACATACCCTGTTCTTCTGGGTGGCCCTGCATGATGATGTTTGGCACCTTCGCCGGCCCTCACCACCCCGAAATCCTCGGGTCCGGCCGGGACAGGCGCCCAAATCCCATTCACCGACCTATTCCTCCACGGCCTGGTGCGCGACGAACACGGCCGGAAGATGAGAGTAAGTCGCTGGGCAACGGCATCGACCCCATGGACTGGGTGGCCGAATACGGTGCTGACGCGCTCCGCTTCACCCTCGCCCGCGGCTCCAACCCGGGCGTGGACCGCCGCTCGGCGCCGACGCTGCCCAAAGCTCCCGGAACTTCGCCACCAAACTCTTCAACGCCACCCGGTTTGCCCTCATGAACGGCGCCCACGTTGCCGGCATCCCAGATGTCGCCGACCTCACCGACGCCGACAAGTGGATCCTCGGCCGCCTGGAACAAGTGCGCGCCGCCGTCGACGACTACCTGGACCGCTACCAGTTCGCCAAGGCCAACGAGGCCCTGTACCAGTTCACCTGGAACGAATTCTGCGACTGGTACCTGGAGATAGCGAAAGTCCAGCCGGGTCAGGTCACCCAGCGGGTCTTGGGCTATGTGCTCGATACCTCCTGCGGCTCCTGCACCCCACCATGCCGTTCGTCACCGAAACCCTGTGGCGGGCCCTCACCGACCAGGAATCCCTCAATCTGGCAGCCTGGCCCACCCCCTCCGGCATCACCCTGGACGATACTGCCGCCCGGCGTGTCGCCGACGTGGAAAAGCTGGTTACCGAGATCCGGCGGTTCCGGTCCGACCAGGGGGTGAAGCCCTCCCAGAAGGTGCCGGCCCAGCTGGATTTTCGCCGCCGTGGATCTGGACGGTCAGGAGCATGTGGTGCGGTCCCTCGCCCGGGTTACCGCGCCCGAGGCGGGTTTCGCCACGACCGCCGCCATTGAGGTGCGGCTTTCGGTGGGCACCGCGGTGGTGGCGTTGGACACGTCGGGCACCGTCGATAAGGCGGTGGAGCGGAAACGGTTGGAGAAGGACTTTGGCCGCGCAGCAGAAAGAACTGGATTCCACCAGCAAGAAGCTGGCCAATGAGGCGTTTCTTGCCAAGGCCCCGGCCGCGGTGGTTGCGAAGATCACGGAGCGGCAGCGGATTGCCACGGAAGAGGTGGCCCGCATTAGTGCCCGGCTGCGGGAGCTTGAGGGTAGACCATGGTGGAGTTTCACGATGAGGGTTTTGAGCCTGCCCATTGATATGGGTGATGGTGCGCGCGGCGATGCCGATAAGCCGGTGGTGCGGAGGTGACCGCTGCGGATATGGCCGCGTTGGCCGAGGTTGAGGCCGAGTTGGATCAGCGGTGGAACGAAACCACCATTGATCCCACCCTGAGCCGCATGGAGCTGCTCATGGATTTGTTGGGCAACCCGGAGCGGTCGTTTGCCACGATCCATGTGGCCGGGACGAATGGGAAAACCTCCACGGTTCGGATGATCGAGTCGCTGATGCGGGCGTTTCACCGTCGCACCGGGCGGACCACGAGCCCGCACCTGCAATTGGTGACGGAGCGGATTGCTATTGATGGTCGGCCGCTGCACCCCAGGATTATGTGCGGATTTGGCGGGAGATCCAGCCGTATGTGGAGATGGCCGATGCGGAGAGTGTGAAGCAGGGCGGGCCGCGGCTGTCGAAGTTTGAGGTGTTGACCGCCATGGCCTCATGCGGCTTTTCGCGGATGCGCCGGTGGATGTTGCCGTGGTCGAGGTGGGGTTGGGGGCCGGTGGGATGCCACGAATGTGATTAATGCTGATGTGGCGGTGATTACCCCTATCGGTTTGGATCACATTGATTATTTGGGGGACACCATTGCGGAGATTGCCGCGGAGAAGGCTGGCATTATTAAGCAGCGGTGGGATCTTGATGACCTGTTGACGCCGCCCGATAATGTGGCGGTGATTGGGGAGCAGGATCCGGCGGCGCTCACGGTGGTGTTGGAGCGTGCGGTGGCGACGGATGCGGCGGTGGCCCGGCACGGCATGGAGTTTGGGGTGGTGGAGTCGAGTATTGCGGTGGGGGCCAGCAGGTGACTCTTCAGGGGGCTTGGTGGCGAGTATCCCGATATTTTCCTGCCGCTTTCGGGGCGCATCAGGCCCATAATGCGGCGGTGGCGTTGGCCGCGGTTGAGGCGTTTTTGGGGCGGGTGCTGGCCGGAGCCTGGATCTTGATGTGGTTCGGGAGGGGTTTGCCGCGGTGGAGTCGCCGGGGCGGTTGGAGCGGGTTCGGTCCGCACCGACGGTGTTTCTTGATGCGGCCCATAATCCGCATGGGGCGCGCGCCCTGGCCCAGGCTCTCGAACGTGATTTCGATTTCACTCGGCTGGTGGGGGTGGTGTCGGTGCTGGGGATAAGGATGTTCGCGGGATTCTCCGGGAGCTGGAGCCGTGCCTGCACGAGTTGGTGGTCACCAGAACACGAGCCCCCGGGTGTTGCCGGCCGAGGAGTTGGCCGATATTGCCCGGGAGATTTTTAGCGAGGAGCGGGTTCATGTGGCCCAGGATTTGCCGGGCGCGGTGGAGTTGGCCGTGGAGTTAGCGGAGGACACTGAGGTGCAGTCGGGTGCCGGGGTGATTATTACCGGTTCCGTGGTGACGGCGGGGGAGGCCCGAACATTATTTGGAAAGGAGCCCGCATGAGTGGGGGCGCGTGGTGACGATTCGGTAGATGCATCCGGTGCGGCAGGTTTGGCGGATGCTGTGGGGAGTATGGCCCGTTGGGGCCGGGTCACGCCCCCGTGAAGGATCCGCTGAAGGGGCTGCGGGGAGTGATGGCCGGTGCCATGGGCATGGAGGCCACGACGTTTTATTTGGCGCTCACGGTGATTCTGCGGGTTGATGGTGGCGCCTATTGGACCACTGTGAATTGGGTGTCGATCACGGTGTTGGCCACCTTGATGCTGGTGATGAGTTTTTCAGGGCAAGTCGTGGGCGGTACCGGTGAATATTGGAGTTACAGGTTGTGGCCTTATTCGGGTTTATTATCCATCCAGCTGTTGGGGTGGTTGCAGTGCTGTTTGCCGTGGTCTGGTGGTACATTTTTGTACCTGCGGCGGAATCTGCTGGAGCGGATGAAACGGGGATTATTGACGACCCAGCACACCTAGTTGCCGGTTGCCGTTCGCTGCTGTCCATGCCGGTTGCCTTGCCCGCGGTTAGAGCCGCCGGGTCGCCGGTGGGGCTGGCGGGGTTGTTGGCGTTAGTGCGGCGGGTGTGGTAGCCGCATGATCCCAATGCTCACCAGGCTGATGAGGGCGATGAGGAGCAGTGGGCTGGCCATGGCGAGGGCGAGGGGCGGACGAAGGCCCGGCCGGTGTGAGACACGATCGTCATAAAGGTGGGGATGCGCCACCAGTCGGTGAAATAATCCCCCACAAACCAGATGATGGTGAAGGTCATGGCCCAGAATATGCTGAATGGCACCCAGACGCGGCGGCGCACCGGACTGGTTTTTGGGGAAGGCGAGCAGCACCATACCCTAAGAGCGCGAGCATGGGCACGATCGCAACCCCTATGGGCGGCAGCACGAGGGTGAACCCCAGGTCGGCGCCGAGCAGCACCCGCACCCGAATATGCACGAGCGCCACCAGGTAGTATCCGATGACGGCGGCGCTGATCCACGCAAGCTATCCATGGTGTGCCGGTGGCTGCGGACCGGTCTGGTAACTGGCGTCTTTCGACGCCGCGCCGGGTGTTGTGCTTTTTCGACGCCTGTCGGGCGCGGACACCCCGCACCATGATATAGGTGTAGGCTATTAATGCTAAGGCGCCGACGATGATTGCGCACCACATCCACGCATGGGTGACCCCCAGGTTGGCGAGCCACCCCACTAGGGAAAATACTGGTTGTGGCCGTCAATCGTGTCGGTGGGAAGCCAGATCTCTAACAGGATCATGGCCCAGAAGAACCCAAACGGGGCCCGTAACTCCGACCATAAATGCCGGTAGCCGGGTGGGAAAATCCACAGAATCGCACCGCTGGCAATGAGGGCCGGAATGTAGAGCGTGGATTGGTAAACCAGGCCGTAGAAAACCCAACCATACAGGCCAAAAATGGGGCGAAAGAGCAGGCCAATATTGGGCACGAGAATGGCGGCCAACAGCCACCAGAGCATCATGTAGTGGCGGGTGCTGCCGGGAGCCGACGGGCGGAGTAGTCATGAATGTGAGCTGAAGGTTGGGTGCTCATGGTGACAGGATAAGCACCCACAGACATTTATGTGAAAAAGTTATGAATTGGTTATAGTTCAGGGGTAGCAATGGGAGTTTTGCGATAGACTTTTTCCCCATGACTGAACGTACCCTTATTTTGATTAAACCCGACGGTGTGAAAAACGGCCACGTGGGTGACATCATTGCCCGCATTGAGCGTAAAGGCCTCAAAATTTGTGGCCATGGACCTGCGGGTGGCCGACCGGGCCACCGCGGAAAAACACTATGCGGAACACGTCGATAAACCATTTTTCGGCGAGCTCGTCGACTTCATCACATCCGCCCCGCTCGTCGCTGGCGTGATTGAGGGGCCGCGTGCCATTGATGCGTGGCGGCAGCTCGCCGGCGGCACCGACCCCGTGGGCAAGGCCACCCCCGGCACCATCCGTGGCGACTTCGCCCTCAACGTTGCCGAAAACGTGGTGCATGGTTCCGACTCGCCGGAATCCGCCGCCCGCGAAATCGCCATCTGGTTCCCCAACCCTATAACCCCACCATTGAAACCCCGGTCCCGGCCCAGTGATGGTCAGGGACTTTCTCATGACAAATCGCATAGTGACCGGGGTGGGCACACCACAACCTGGACACTATGCGGGATTTCAATAAAACCACCATGGCGTTTACCGTGGTGTGGGTGATGTGGGGCATCATTAGCGTGAGCTACACCGGCTCCACTCGGGGTGTTTTTCTCCCCAGCCTCATGGCGTGGCTGGCGTTCTGCGGCACCCACTGGGTGGTTTTTCCTCCTGGTGAAAAACCTCACCACCTGGGTTGTGGCCCTCGTCATTGCCATTCAGCTCATTTTTCGCCATTATTTTTGTGGTTGCTCATGCCCGGTCCGGTGCTCCTGTTTATCACCCCTCACCTCATCAACATGGTGGTTTTTCACCCTGCCCGGGCTCAAAGCCGACCTGATAAGCGGCATTATTCTGCTGCTCATTGCCAGCGGCATCAGCTTCATCGGCGACAAACCGCCCATACGCATCATCAGCGTGCTTGTGGTGCTCACCGGCTATATTCTGGTCAGTCGGGTCACGGTGGAGCTCAACGAAGCAAATGGCAAAGCCCTCAGCAAGGCCCACCAGGAAGCCGACTGGAACGCATCGCCCGCGACATCCACGACCTGCTAGGGCCAATCTCTGACCGTGGTGGCGCTCAAAGCCCAAATCATCGAACGGCTTTCTGCCGACCCGCACATAATAAACAACAGGCAGCGGAAATTACCGCCATATCCCGGCAGGCCATTGGGGAACTCCGCTACACGGTTGCGCAACTGGCTGCCACACCATGGATGAGGAACTCGAAGCCGCCACCCAAGCTCTCGAAGCTGCCGGCATGAAGGTCACGGTGCATCGCAATGGGGAAATGCGGCACCGGGAATTCAGTTGGGTGCTTCGCAAGGCAGTCACCAATATCATTAGATATTCCCAGGCCACGGAGTGCACCATCACCATGAGTAATGGCGGGCTACAGATTAGCGATAACGGAATAGAGGGAGAAACCGCGCACCATGATGCGGAATTCGCCGAAGTTGCCCAGCGCATTACTCAAGCCGGGGGCAGTTTTCGCCTCGAACATATGAACGGAACAACGATTACCGCCGAATTACGCTAATGCCACAAGGAATACTCTATGCAGCGTCACTCCACCGCACTCATGTTCACCGTGGTTTGGCTTTTTTGGTGTGCAATAACACTCATCAACCTGCCTAACCATCAGGAAAGAATGATGCCCAGCCTCTTTGTGTGGGCGCTCATTTGCATAGTGCACTGCGTCTTCCACCAGTCGTTTTCCTACCTCGACACCACACCGGTTATCCCACCCCGCTACCTGCTTATTCTCCTCACCATCCAGGTGGGGTTCGGCATTGCTCTTTGGGCGCTCATTCACGACTATGCCATTCGCGCTCTCGTCCCCTATCTCGCCCACCTTTTGGTGTTCTGTGTCGCCCGATTATGGGTTTCCTGGTGGGCGGCAGCGCCATTATCGGTGCCGGCATTATGCTCTCTTTGCTTATCGACGAAGCAACCCACAAGGCCACCATCATGGACCTGGTCGATTGCTTCCTCTTTATCCTGGCATCACGGCTCCTCCTGGAATTTGACAACCGGCGTCGACAAGCGAAAGAGCTTCGCCAACGCAAACACGACCGCGACCGCATTGCCCATGACGTCCACGAACTCCTCGGCGAATCACTCTCCACCATTATCAGAACCGCCCGCAGCATAGAAGCAACCACAACCGATGACAGTCTCAAGCAACAAAACCACCGAGATCATGGGCATCTCCCAGCAAGCCATGCAAGAACTCCACTACACCGTTGCCCAACTTCGATCCCGCACCGTCGAAGAAGAAATCGAAGCCGCCACCCAGGCCCTCGAAGCCGCCGGTATCACCGCCATCATCCACCGCGACGGTACGCTCACCCACCAAGAATTCAGCTGGGTGCTCCGCGAAATTGTCACCAATGTCATCCGTCATTCCCACGCCACCAGGTGCGTCATCAATATTGGCAATAACCACCTTATTGTGCATGACAATGGTGTGAGCATCGGCACGCACAAACGCGGCAACGGCATCACCGGGGTCACCGAACGAGTCACTCAAGCCGGCGGAACCATCAACTTCAACCACGCCAACGGCACCAAAGTAACAGCAGTCCTACCCGCAACAACACACATAAGATAATTATTATGAGCATCCGAGTTTTAATCGCCGATGACCAAGACCTCGTACGAGGCGCCCTGAAAGTACTCCTCAACCTCGAACCCGATATCAAAGTCGTCGCCGAACTCGGCAGCGGTGTGGGAGTGGCCGACGCTGTGAAAAAATACCGCGTTGACGTCGCTCTTCTCGATATCGAAATGCCCGACGTTAGCGGAATTGAAGCCGCTAAGACTCTGAAGGGTACCGATTAGTGCCGTCGTATCGTCACCACCTTCGACCGCCCCGGATACTTCCAACGCGCAGTCGACGCGGGTGTCAGCGGCTACGTTGTCAAAGACACCCCGCCCGATGAGCTTGCCGCCGCCGTCCGCCGCGTACACCACGGACTTCGCGTCTTCGATAACCACCTGGTCGATAGCCGCCCGCCGCGCTGGCAATAACCCCTCACGCCCCGCGAAATTGAAATCTGTAACGCGGCCAAAGACCACGCCAGCGTCGCCCAAAGTTACCAAACCGGATCTTCCTCAGCGAGGGTACCGTCCGGAACCACCTCTCGAACGTCATGGCAAAAACCGGGGCCCGTAACTATCACGAAGCCATTCACGCCGCCATCACAAAAGGCTGGTTATAGCACAAACCAGTCACAGGGCGGCTGGCGCTAAGTGATAAAGCAATAGAATTATGGAACAATAGGAACTTGTGTGCATGTTACTCCCTACCCCAATGGGAGCGCCGAACCTATAAGCCACACGATAAAGAAAAACTAAATAACATACGTACGATTTACAGATGAAATCTATCACCAATCCGTGTGGCAGCACCTAGCAGTTTTTGCGGCATCTTTGCGCCCGGACACCTGATAGAAGAATCCTCGCCAGGAGGAGAAATGGCTATAATAACTACATTCGATCGCAGTCAACTAGGGCGACAAAATTCGAGTCTACCGACTCGCCCCCGCAGTGGGATTCAGCTCCAAAGAATTCGTCTCCATACTCGCCAGCATCGGCCTGAAAAAAAGCGGCGCAATCCAACCTCACCCGAGACGAAGCACTCGCAGTGCTGGACTACCTCGACAAACACGACATCACCCCCGCCCCCAGCCCGTGAAAGTGCCCGGCCGGAAACCCGGACGGCCCAAAACCACCCAAACACCGGCGAAAGCTACAGCGAAACCAGCGGCGAAAAACCCGGTCGGAAAACCAGCTGCCGCTACCGCTACCAAGCCCGCGGCCCACACCGAGGAATTCACCGAAGAAGACAAACTCCGCTACCGGGTGGAAAAACGTGGAAAAACGAGCTCAACCAGCTCAAAGAAAAAGCCCAACGCGACATCAACCACCGCATCGAACAAGGTATCCTCACCGAAGAAACCCCGCGGCAAAACCCGCCGCCCAGAAGACCACCCAGGTGGCCGAACCGGAAACCGTGGAAGAACCCGGATACACCACCCCACTCTTCGTCGCCCCTCATTCACCGCACCCACGATACCGACGGCCCCAACCCCGACCGACCACACCGACCCATCTCAGATACGACGAAGACGATGATGACCGGCCAAAAACGACGCCGCGGCAAACGCGGCACCGGCCGAAGCCGCAGCAACAAAACCGACGACCTGCTCTCTGATATCATCGACGACGAAGACATCACCGACGATGACGAAGATGACGACGATTTCATCTCCGAACCCCTCGCGCTCAAAGGCTCCACCCGGCTGAAGCCCAACGCCGACGCTGCATGGAAATGCGGGAAGAATCCCGCAAAAACGGCACATCGTCTCCGAAGCCGAATTCTTGGCGCGCCGGGAATCCGTCAACCGCACCATGGTGGTGCGGGAACGCATAACGCCACGACCACCCGGGTATCGTCACCCAGTGGGCGTCCTGGAAGACGACATGCTGGTGGAACACTTCGTCACTCGGACACCCAATCATCCCTCGCCGGAAACATTTATTTGGGTCGCGTACAAAACGTCCTGCCAGCAATGGAAGCCGCCTTCATCGACATCGGCAAAGGCCGCAACGGGGTGCTCTATGCAGGGGAAGTCGACTGGCGGGCAGCCAACCTGGGGGGCCGGCACCGGAAAATCGAACAAGCCCTCAAATCCGGCGACCAAGTGTTAGTGCAGGTCGCCGAGGACCCCATCGGGCAGAAAGGTCCACGGCTCACCACCCAAAATTTCCTCGCCGGCCGCTACCTGGTGACAGTGCCGGGCGGAAAATCCGCCGGAATCTCCCGCAAACTACCAGCCCCGGAACGCAAACGGCTCAAGGCCATCCTCAAAAACGTGGTGCCCGCTGACGGCAGCGTCATCATTCGCACCGCGGCCGAAGGCGTCCCAGAAGACGCCATCGCGGCCGATGTGAACCGGTTGCACTCCCTGTGGGAACAAATCCAGGAACGCACCCTCAAAGAAAAAGGAATCCAAAGGCACCAAACCGGTCACCATGTATGAAGAACCAAACATGCTGGTGAAAGTGGTGCGGGACCTCTTCAACGAAGACTTCACCTCCCTGGTAGTCGACGGCAACCGCGCCTGGAACACCGTGCACGCCTACATCCAATCAGTGGCCCCTGACCTCCTCGACCGGCTAGAAAAATTCGACCGGGAAGCCCACGACGGCCAGAGACGCATCTCGAAGCGCTGCGGGTAGACGAACAATTAAAGAAAGCTCTCAGCCGAAAAGTATGGCTCCCTCCGGCGGCACCCTCGTCATCGACCGCACCGAGGCCATGACGGTAATCGACGTGAACACCGGAAATTCACCGGCTCGGGCGGCAACCTGGAAGAAACCGTCACTAAAAACAACCTGGAGGCCGCGGGAAGAAATCGTGCGCCAAATGCGGCTCCGCGACCTGGGCGGCATGATCGTCGTGGACTTCATCGACATGGTGCTGCCGGAAAAACCAAGACCTGGTGCTTCGCCGACTCACGGAAGCCCCTGGGTCGGGACCGCACCCGCCACCAAATTTCCGAAGTCACCTCCCTGGGCCTGGTGCAAATCACCCGCAAACGCCTGGGCACCGGCCTGTTGGAAACCCTTCGCCACCGAATGCGAGGAATGCTCCGGCCGGGGCGTGCTCATCCACGACGATCCGGTGGAACACCATACTATCTCCGACCGGCCGGAACGGCGGCAAACACGGGGTGCCACACCAAGACCCCACCCGCCATCCGGCGGTGCTCGCCACGGAACACCAGGACGAATCGGACGAACCGGAGCCTACGGACGACTTCGCCGAGGAACCACTATTCCGGCCATCTGAAACCTCCATCGAAGGGCTGGCTGCTGCGGTGGTCGCCCCATCGGCGGAAGACTACCCTGCCCGCTACCTATGAGGAAGCCGTGTCCGCCTAGAGGCATCACCGCGGCGAAACCGGAAGGTGCGGGGCAATTCGCTCTCCGATGTGCCACCGCAAAAATCCGATTTTGAACCGCCAACCCCGGAACCAGAGCCCGAACCGGAACCCGAGTCGGGGTCGCGGCGCGCTCGGCGGGCGGTGCATAAAAAGTCACGGAATCCGAGGCAGCACCTGCGGTTCGGCGTCGATAAGCTGGAGGAAACACGCATCGAACCCGGAAACGGCGCCGGGTGGTACGGAAGACCGGGAGCACTGCAACGCGGCGGGGCGCAACCACGCAATCGCGGCGGAGTGCGGCAAGTGGAAAGACGAGTACCGATTCGGCTACCAATCTTCGTGGGCGGGGTCGGCGGCGGGCGGTACGGCGTTCGCTGAAGTAGCCGCAGTTTGTCTTTTGCCGGGTTACAGGTAGTCTCTTTGACAGTCGCTGTCTTTAAGCTCTGTACGTAGTTTAAGACGGAAAGTAAATGATAGTTGCATCGAGGGCCCGCCGATTCCAGGGCGCTCGATCCTGAGATAGATAAGGGGTAGCCCTCGTATGTACGCGATCGTCAAGACCGGCGGCAGGCAGTACAAGGTTGCCGAAGGTGACATCGTCAAGGTCGAGAAGATCGAGGTGAGCTAGGTTCGTCCGTGGCTCTCACCCCCGGTTCTGCCTCGTTGATGGCGCAACTGTTACTACCAAGGCCGATGAGCTTGCCAAGGTGAAGGTTTCCGCTGAGATCATTGACTCAGTCAAGGGCCCGAAGATCAAGATCCTAAAGTATAAGAACAAGACGGGTTATAAGAAGCGCCAGGGCACCGCCAGCCGCTGACCGTGCTGAAGATCACCGGTATCAAGTAACCTCAACACCCTATAAGGAGGGAATCCACATGGCACACAAGAAAGGTGCATCCAGCTCTAGCAACGGCCGCGATTCTAACGCCAAGCGCCTTGGGGTGAAGCGGTACGGTGGCCAGCAGGTCAAGGCCGGCGAAATCCTGGTCCGGCAGCGCGGCAGCAAGTTCCACTCTGGTGAGAACGGTTGGTCGCGGTGGCGACGACATTCTGTTCGCGCTCAAGGCAGGGGCCGTGAAGTTCGCCATGCGGCGGAATCGTCGTACCGTGAACATTGTTCCGGCGGCGGAGCCCGTCACCGCTTAACAGGCTATATTCAGCTTTTTATCAGGCCGACCCCCAGATTTCACATCCAAATTGGGGGTCGGCCTTTTGCATTCTGGTAAAAATGGCTAAGGTTTAGCCTTAAAAGCTTTTTCGACGATACTAAGAGGAGAAAAACCCGTGTCCAGAAAAAATCGCAACTGCCCTGTGTGCTGCTGTCGCCGTTGTAGCCCCAGTCGTGGCGACCCCTATGATTACACCAGCGGTGGCTGCGGAGTCGAAAAACTCCTCCAACCCAGTCAATGAGTTGAAGAATAGTGCCGACACCAATGTTGGCAAGCTGAAAAACAGCGCTGATTCTAATAAGGGTTCCGCTAAGGATGGCTCCTCCGGCAGTCTCGACAGCCTTACCGATGGTTCGGATAAGGGCATGAGCTCCAAGGGCGAAAACAAGGCCAGTGGGCTGGTTAATGATCTATCCTCCGACCTGGGCCGCCCCGGCATGAAGATTCAGGCCCGTAGCCGTCACCATTGCCGTGGTTTTGGGAATGCTCACCTTTTATGGGCATGTTCACCAGCCAAATCCTGGGTGCTTTGGGGAATTAAATTCTAACAACGAATACCGGCGTCAATGGCCGGTTTTTATTTTCAGGGCCTGATTCCAATGGAAAATATTGGGGTCGGGCCCTAGATCGGTTGTTGCTATTGAAGCTTATTCGGCCGCGAAGAAATAGGGTTTGACTTCCCATATGTGGCTGCTTTTTGGGAAATGTGATTCAGATCCATGACAGACTGTTGTCTTATACCAGGAAATCTTCTTGTCCTTGGGAAAGTATTTCCTGTACTTCAATGTCAGTGGTGTTTCCCCACCAGCAAATTGTACTGGGAGCGTTCTCATACACGTAGAATCCCATGCGTTCCTTGGGCACTACACGTTATCGCTTTCCACAATAGGTGTGGAACCGATCTTTGCTAGCTCTTGGGCGAAAAGATTCAGCGGACATATTGGTGAGGTCAATGCCTTTCGAATGTGTCGCCATGAAAGAGTATGGCTACCTCAACGCATCTACTTCTCCAGTGATTTCATTTTGGTCTACTCCGATAAGGTAATTATTTTCCGTCTAGGACGAGGTCGCCTCGGATGGATCCAAAACCAATGGTTGTGACATTATCTAATGATTCCTGGAACTTGCGAAACGAATCATTGATGGAATATTGGGGGATCCCGGTCTTTTTAAAATCCATGAGTTCATTCTATTCCTTGGAAGATGTTCCACATTATTTCATTATTCGTCTTGATATGCCCGTATACCATTTCTGGGGTGATCATCGTAATCTAAAGAAAGAACAAAGCTCTTGCTGCCCAACATAAACGACCATTCACCCTGGGCTCGTCGCACGCATTGGGATAGATGAATCATTTCGTCCATTACGTTGGTGGGAAAAATCTGGGTCGTTCGTGACCACGATGGATTCTCCTACCCACATGAGGCCGCTCATGGTTCGGTAGAGGGGCATTTGGGTGATTGGCGGTTTTTGTTGAACATGAATACTCCGGTGTCTCCGTATCGACCAAATCGCATGAACATTTCTTGTTTCTCGGTGGGAAATACCCACACCATTTGGGGATAAGGTCTGGTGCTTCTTTTAAGCCTCTGTACCTTTTACGAATGGGTATTGACGACACATAGATACATGTTCAGGTCTGGGGCGGCAAGCATGTGATCTGCGAGCTTGGACAAGCGCTGGTAAAACACGCCAATAGGTTCTCTGAATTCATCATCAGAAAAATAGCATCAGTTCATCCTTATCGGTCGGCGAATCACTGTCTGCCTTTTGAGGTCAGTAGAGCTCGTCGCGTGAATCGTTGACGCATAGGAATTCCATCCAATAGTTTGCTTTGCCAACCGGTTGATCGTAAATCTCTACCCTATAAGTTAATAACGCGCCGACGTTCATGGAGTTCGTCAGTGATGTTAAACGTCTTGGGTTTCTCTTCTTCGGTCCCCATGAACGTCGCTGGAGGAGAATAGTCGTAGGCTAGAAGAGGCTTCGCTTTGTCTGGGAATGTTGGGTCATCGCTCACCACTACCCTACTTTCAAAGAGCGGGTAAAGAAGGATTGAAAAGAATGCGCCTGCGGGATCACTCTTAGGGTCAGGAGCAGTCAAATTCCACCAACCCGATAATAGGCTTTTTGAAAATAGAAACCCGAGCGGTGTGTCTGTAAAATCCCAATGCCAGAGCAGTGTACAACCATGTTGACGCGTCATGTCGGAAGAATTTTGCAGCGTCTCGAACTTGAAGAAAATATACAAATGCAGGCTGGTATCTTTGCGCTACCTGGTGGCGCAGGACTGTGAGCATGTTCTTTTTCGTCGCGCTTTTTTTCGCCAGAATTCGTATGTGGAATCACATTGAGCAAGACTTTCTTGTAAAGGTTTATTCGGCCACGGGGTCACGTGACTTGTGCGGCCCCTTCCTCATGCTTCGTCGAAATTTTGGGGCCAGAGTACTTGATCCGGGGTGGGAACTACCGTGATATATCCGACTTCGAGGAAGGGAATTCGTACGGCAGGGGTCGTCGAGGTCGGGTTCTAATATGAGTCCGGGGTATTGCGGGGAGACGAAACATTCGCCTAGTTCGTTGTAGTAGAACCCCAACCCTAGGTTTTTCGACCTGGGGCGTGGGCATCCCAATGTGGATGATGTTTTGCAATGCGCCTTGATAGCCGGGGAGGGCGGCTATTCTGTCGATACGGCAGGGAGGGCATGTGCTGAAACTCGATGAAGCAGTCCACCAACTCGTACACGATGCTGTTGTGGCTAGCCATCCAATAGTGCAGGTTTCCTGATGTTTCCTGGTAGTGGGTGATGTCGTCCCAATAGTGGGCGAGGGGACTACCCAGCGTGATGCCGCAGGGATTCGCCGGGGATGATGTTGGTGTCTGTGTGGAAAGGCATGGGCGACCACCATGAGGTTGGGTACATGAGGGTATGTGCGCATGCTCAGCACACGGGGGAGTGGTAGCGAGCGTCGTAAAGCAAAAACCCAAGGAAAAACACTTTGACGGGGTAGCTAAGAAAGTAATAATTTTTCCAAAAGAGTACCGTTTAGGCCGGTTGCGGGGGTGATATTTATGTGCCATGGGGGAGCGTGCCTACGTAACTTAAATCTAGATAACACAACCATAAAATTCCTCTATGTTTAGAGTGAACCATTATCTATTTGTAAGGAGGGACGCTATGCGTCGCGCCTGAAAAAGATTGACGAGCGATCATCATGGCGCCGGTGCTGGGATGCATAGTCTAGCCGCCCCAGGTGTTGCCGCGGCGGCGGAAGAAACCACGGATTTGAAGATGAACTGTTTTTATCAAGCAGGGGCCGGCGAAATCCTACAGTAACGACGTCAACGGCGCGTACTCACAAGCGTGGGTATGGCAATTGGCGGAATATGACTTTTCCATGTCGCTCACCGCCGACGCGCCAGCAACCGCTGTGGTGGGGCAACCGGTGACGTATTCGATCAAATCCAGCCAGGTCAAACTCAGCAACCCCATAAAGTGGCGGTCGTGGTGGTCGATGAGGTCGCTATCATTCCAGGATCTGTCCCAGGGTCGGCTCCTCATCAACGCCCCGGAAGGCGCAACAAACGTGAGCGTCACCGGGGATAATGCGAAGCTGAACGGGAATGTGGTGCGGGTTGGCGGTGACACCGACACCGACCACATATCCGCGGGCTCCGACGCCCCTAACCAGATTGGCCAGCTGCAATCCGGTGGCTTGGCGGGCTGGGCCGGGTCTAAAAACTACACCATGGACTTCTCCGGGCTTCGACCTCACCTTCACCCCACCCAGGCCGGTGACCTGCAACCAATCCTGCCCCGCACCACCCTGCCCAGTGATGGGAAGAGCGGTGTTGCCGCATCCCGAGGCCATGTACCGCCTTTGCCCACATGAAATACAACAACAAGGAAGAAGGCAGTACCTGTTCCGCTGCACCCCACGCGAACCGGTACAGCTGCCCAAGGTGCATGTCGTCCAGGTAGGCAGCGTCACCTAGGGGCCCAGTAGAGCACGGTTGTGGCGGGGAGAAAGTCACCCACACCCGCTCACGGCCCATGACACGGACGGCAACCCGGTTGCCGGGGCAACGCCACCATCACCATCGGCGGGAAAAGCCTTCAACGGTGTCACTCAACTGATCAAGGCGTATTTGCAAGAATTCACCACGGAGCAGCCGGGACAGTTGGCTGCCACCGCAGCCGTGAGCGATGTGACCTCTGCTCCGGTGACGTGACCGTGCAAAACCGGCGCCGGTGGCGGAGAACATCAAACTGAACGTGCCGGAAACCGCGCCAGGTGGGCGACGACGTGACCGTCACCGCCCAGGTGCCTGATGACGAAAATCAGCCGTTCGACCAGGATGCCGTGGATTTGACCCTGGGGGACGCAGCACCGGTCGCCATGACAAAGACCCAGACCGGCACGTTTGAGCACACGTTCTAGCCGGAGACCGTGGGGAATCTGGCAGTGAAGGCTACGGCAGCACGCTCACCGCATCGGGCATGATCGCGGTGTCGCCGAAGGATTCCGAAGTCGTAAACGAGCTGCGGGTCCTTCCGAAACCTCGAGACTGTGACGGTGGGGGAGCAGGCCACGGCGTGACCGCCAAGGTGATTGCCAAAGACAACTCCGAAATGACCGGCCAGCCGGTGACATTCACGGTGGGCGACAAGTCCGTGCCGGCGGTGGAAAAACCAGCAGGTTCCGTACACCTTTTACGATGACCCCTGAAGCATGCCGGACAGACGGAAGCTGTCGCAAAGCTGGGTGATAAGCAGGCGTCGGCCACGATCATTGCCGAGGCTGCGGAAACCGTCGACCAGGGTGACACTTGCTATCGAAAACACGAACGATTCCAGCATCAGTACGGTCAATGTGATCGGCACAAAGGGCCAGCTGGCGGATACCGATGTGGTAGTGCATGTGGGCGATCAGCAGATCTCGGGAAGACCGACGAGCACGGCCGGTTCCAGCACACCATCCAGCGACCCAAGCAGGGAAGTCAAGGTGAAAGCGGTCGCCGGCGGTAAAGAATCGGTCGAACGTACGATCGTTCCGGTCGGCAGCTCCACGAGCGAAGAGCCAGGTACTCCGAAGACCCCGAGACCACGACGCCCACGACGAAGCCGTCCGAACCGTCTGAGTCGCAGGGTAGTTCGCAAAAGCAGCGACCCCGACGATTCCACGATGACGGCAGTGGTCCCGGCAGCGAACGTACCCTGGAAGATCATTGCCGCGGTTTTTGGGCGCAACGTTCATCGGTGGCCCTCATCTACGCCATTGCCCGCTACCGCCGACTAACGCCGTAGCTTGCTTGTCGACGACCATTTTAAGGAGGGAACATGTCTCGAAACGGACTTTCATGGCGGCCATACTAGCCCCCATCACGGGAGCCGCACTATGCGTTACTCCTACCGCTTACGCCAAAAGAATCACGCATGGATGCGTCAGTTCAAGTGTGACATTACGACAAAAGGCCTGAATAGTTTCATGGCTCAGCAGGCCGATGGGCCGCAAAGCAACGACAAATTCAAGTTCAATTTCACGGTTGATGCCCCGGGAGCAGGTCACCGTGGGAGGAATTCGACTACACCATCAAGGGCGGATTCGTGGGGCTGCCTAAAGCTTTCCCGTTGCTGGCGTTGCCACGGTGAACTATTAAGACTGTGGAGCAGGCCCGACTGTTCGTGGATTTTGCCCGACAATATCGAGGGTAACGAACATCGCCGCTGCGGGCGGCAGCGGGGCGTCAAGGTGGAGAAGCTGGCGGGGAAGAACCGGCTGCGGGTGGGCGGAAACGTCGACTCCGATCGCATGAATTCCGTAACCCTCAACACCATTAACCTGGCCACGGCGCGACAAAGGGCATGGTGGGGGTGGAAAGAATGGAAAAGTGGGCTTTGACCTGCCCACCATCACCGTGACCGCTCGTGCCACCAAGGCTGGTGTGATCCAGCCAGCCTTCCCGTAAGTGCAGCGGACGCCCCACCACTATCCCGCGGATCAGTCGCTGTTGTCGCCTGGTTGCACAGGCCAATGCGGACGCCAGATGGTCAGGAGCTACGATGTCACCGCCCTCACGCGGGTCCACCGTTGATAAGAGCAATGGGTTCCCCAGTACGGGCCGTTGATGCGCCGAAAACAACCCGCCCTGGTGACGATCACCGCACGCCGAGTCAGCCAGGTGGGCACGGCATCAACGTTCACCTTGCGGTGGAGGGAACCGACGGAAGCCTTGGCGAAACACCCAGGTGGTGACCACGATTGGTGACAAGGCCAGAAACCTGACGACCGACGGTAATGGTGTGGCCACCGCAGCTTTCACCCGACCACTCCCTCGGTGCGGTGCAGGTGACCACTGTGGCCGAGTCGACAGGACGCGGTGCTCACCTCAGGTGATCCGAAGCCGACCCCACCACGACTGAACCCACGACGTCGGAATCGGAGCCCGACGGAACCAACCACCGAGCCGACCGACCACGACTACGACCGAACCCACCACAGCCGAACCTACAACGTCGGAATCGGAACCGACGACAGAACCGACGACGGAACCAACCACCACGACGAAGTCAACCGAGCCGACGGAATCGACGGAGACCACCACCGAAACCACCGAACCGAGCACTCCCCCAGGGGCCAGCGATCCACAGCAGCCTTCCTACCAAGGAAATCATGTGGCAAAATCTATCGAGGATTTTCGCTGTTGGCATTGTCCGGTATCCTCGCCACGCCCAGGCTAGCCAATCTTGGCATCGTTCAACACCAGTAAACCACAGGTAAAAACCATAGGCCGCACATCCGGTGGTCTTTTTCACTCCACAGCGTACAAGCAGTCACCGCCGCAGAAACCAAACCTTGGTATCATTGACACTTAATAAGTATCAACTATAAGACGGTTTTACTATATTTTCAGCTATGGGTTTTGAGCGGAGACGCGAAGCAGAAGGCCAAACACTCAACAGTTGGCGTCGTGGGCGGCGCGGCACGATGATGCGACGCTCTCCCTGATTTTTCGCCGTTTGGCGATCGCACGAATCTGAAAGAATCGCACAAACGTATGGTGGGCAGGTGGCGTGGGATTCAGGACATTACATGGCGTTCCCATGGACCACACCGCGGGACAAATATGTGGGACTCATCACGTTTAATGTCTAAATCCTGCCACGGATCCGGCGGGCGCATTCTTCCTCCGCGATGCCGCGCTGCAGGGTTGGCGGTTATCGCCCACGGTCGGGGCGTGCTGAAGAAATCCAGCCCATCATCGTGGCCGGAGTACACTAAGTCTGCCAAGGATGATCCGCGGATTTCGTCGACAGCTCATGGATGCTGCAGGGGTGTTGCTGGTGTCTGCCTTGGACTTGCCTGATACGGAAGCGATCCTGACGAGGTGGTTTACGTCAATGATGCGGCTCAATCTGACCACATGGACCTCATTCAATCCCTGGGGAGAGCAGTTGGACCTCGACAACCGGTTATGAGCGTCACATCAGCAGCCGTGATGTCGTCGTTTTCGCCCGAAGAGAAGTTCGAAGAACCCGTCGAGGTGTTTTATCGCCGCTGGTCACTGTTGGCGGGCATGTGCGTGCCAGCCCGAGCCTGAACATGTATTTGGGTGTTATCAACCATCCGCCTGCGGCGACTACGATGTTGCGGGAAACCCCGGGCCTTACCCTCAGATGGTGCAGGCAGTTTCCCGCCGAGGAGCAGGAGACGTCCATGCCGGGTACCGCCGGAGTGTTTTTGTTCGACAAGACCGCTGCTATCCGAATGTGTTACACCAGGCAATGGCCGGCGTGACGACCCAGGGAAGGGAGGGTCATCGTGGCGACCAGCGACTCGGACTTCTCCACCAAGGTCATGGATGGAAAATGATCGGCATGCTGCGTGAACCCAATGGAAATGGATGTGCTGCGTCGGCTCACAAGTCGGAGTAAGAGCTTTATTTTCCAGTTTGCGCCCGGCGACTCCCCGGAAATGGTGCATGGGTCCGTTTCGACAAATAACGAGGCAATGCGGAAGATCTTCCACGGCCTGGACTCAGGACGCCGCAGCTTATCGACGCCTAAAGGCGTCGTTGGGGGCGTCGAAAAGCACGGTACATCCAACCACGTCGGTTGGGCTATATCTTAAGAGGCCGACCATCGGTCGATACCTTGAGGAGGCGCAAACCGCTATGACACGCCACAAACCCCAACCGACGCGCGGAAATCATCGACGCCGCGGAACGCCGCTTTGCCAGCCAGGGCTACCTGCAAACATCGGTGTCGGAAATCATTGGCGACGCCGTATCGCACAAGAGGCACCTTTACCACTATTTCCAGTCTAAAAGAATCGGTCATGTACGCGGTCATCGACAGAGAACTATCACGCTGCTGAAAGATCGGGTGGAAAGCTGCATGGCCAGAATCCACCCAGCCGCCGCAGCTCCAGTTCACCATGATTCTCGGCGTGACGTGCGCTCAGGGCGACCGAAACCGCCGCAATCAGCACCGAACTAGAGCAAGACGGCAACGAGCTCATGCCACATGCGAGCCATCGACGCCACCATCAACGCCTCATCCCGCCGCTCGCCGACCTGCTGGGGCGGGCGTCGCTAGTGGCGATATCGACTGCCCCAACCCGAACATTGCCGCCGCTGCCATCCTTGTATGGAGTGCGCAACTGCTTGACCGCGATCTTTTAGGCTGGGTAAAACCCGCGATATTGCCACCATCCGCAATTTTTGGTAGCGTTGCCGAACGGGTCATGATGCCCCCACCGGGACCTTCGCCCCCATCGTGGACGGTTTCATAGCGAGTATGCCGTGACCGCCACCATCATCCGAGAATTCCGCCGCGCGCGGCGTACCGGCACCCTCATGCATCATCACGGTGGCACTCGCAGACCGCGCTCACCACCATCGGTGCCGCAGCCATGCTTCCAAGTCATGCAATCCAGCGGCACACTCTTCACCCAGGCCGTCACCCCACAACTCTTTACAAATGCACGAAGGCCCTCATTGACCGCAATCAACATAGGCCTTTGCGGCCTGGTACCCAGAGATCACCGCCTTCTGAAACCAAAGAAATCATCGGCATAGATGGTGCACGATTAGAACTGATGCCTGGCTGTATCGAAGGCGGCAGCTCTCATCGAATACCTGGTCACCAGCGGTACCGTTACCATCGCTGGCCAGGATTTGGTCTAGCTGAGCGAGATAATTGGAGGAATCTCCGATTGAACCACATTGGTTTCATCTTCTAACAGCCGCACTACTCGACGGCGTGACGCTTCGGGAGAACGCGCTCCCTCGCCCAGTGGCATTCGAAACCGCACCAGCAGGCGGCGCCGTTGACGCCGATCGGCGGTTTCGCGGATGAGACCACCGGCGCCTAGACTCCGAGAACGCGGCGGTGGCGGCCCTTGACGCAGCGAGTTATTACTGTGACGGATGGTGTGGTGCCGGTAGCGTAGGGCGTCGAGCTAGAAAGCTAAGAGGTTTGATAGGATCGACACATCTTAGACCACAGTATTTTCGAGGCTCCATGGCGCGTTTTGTTGACCAAGTAACCCTGCATCTTACTGCGAGGATGGCGGCAATGGATGTGCCTCCATTCACCGGGAGAAATTTCAAGCCGCTGGGCGGGCCGACGGGGGCAACGGCGGGCACGGCGGGGACATTATTTTAGAGGTGTCGGCGCAGGTGCATACCCTGCTTGACCTGCACTATCAGCCGCACCTGGAAGGCGGAACGCGGGTCGAACGGGGCCTGGCGATCACCGCAACGGGCGCGGGGTGCGGACCTGGTGCTGCCGGTGCCCGGTGGGACCGTGGTACTCAGCGAGTCGGGGGAGCAGCTGGCTGACCTCACCGCCGTGGGTATGCGGTTCATCGCGGCGCGCGGCGGCTTCGGTGGCCTGGGCAATGCGGCGTTGGCGTCCAGCGTGCGCAAGGCGCCTGGGTTTGCGCTTCGCGAGCCGGGGAGCAGCACGACGTGGTGTGCGCTGAAATCCGTGGCGGATGTGGGCCTGGTTGGTTTCCATCTGCCGGTCATCGCTCATTTTCGGTGTTGTCGGCCGCGAAACCAAAGATCGGTGACTGCCGTTTACCACGTTGCAGCCGAACCTGGGCGTCGTCGATGTGGGGCATGAAACATTCACCATTGCGGACGTGCCGGGGGCTGATTCCCCGCGCCAGCGAGGGCAGGGGCCTGGGCCTCGACTTCCTGCGGCATATCGGGACGTACGGCCGTATTGGTGCATGTGGTAGATACCGCCAGTATTGAGCCGGGCCGGGATCCGATTTCGGATATTGAGGCCCTGGAGGCGGAATTGGCTGCGTACGAATCCATACTGGTGGGCGATGCCGGTTTGGGGGATTTGCAGGATCGGCCCCGGATCATTGTGCTCAATAAGGCGGACATTCCCGATGCGGCGGAACTGGCGGAATTCGTCAAGGAAGACCCTCGAACAACAGTTTTGGTTGGCCGGTGTTTATTGTGTCGGCGGTGGCGCGGAAGGGGGCTGGAGCCGCTGAAAGTATAAGCTGCTGGAAATCGTGCAGGAGGCGCGGAAGAAACGCCCGAAGGAGAAGGCCGTGACCCGAATGGTGGTGCGGCCCAAAGCAGTTGATGCGGCGCGCGGCAAGAATGGCAAGCACCGTGATTTCCTGATCGAGCCGGACCCGGAGAACACGGGTGGGTTTATCGTGCACGGGGAAAAGCCGGCGCGGTGGATCATGCAAACCGACTTCGAGAATGATGAGGCGGTGGGCTATCTTGCGGACCGGCTGAACCGGTTGGGCGTGGAGGACGCACTCTTGAAGGCCGGCGCGGAGGCGGGGTGCCCCGTCACCATTGGGGCATCACGTTTGCGAGCCAATGACGTCCGCTGGTACCGCCGCCAGTTCTCACCGGTCGGGGAACAGACGTTCGATTGTCGCACACGAAGCGGGCGTCGGCCGCGCGGAAGCGGGCATCGCAGGCGCGGCGTGGGCTTATCGACGAGCTGGATTTCGGCGATGGCCAAGAGGCCGATCGGCAACGCTGGGAAGGCTAATCGGGGCGGAAAACCATGGATGTGCGTGCCAACATTGCCGCAGCGAAGCGGATCATTGTGAAGATCGGATCGTCCTCGCTCACGAATTCCGACCATCGGGTGGATGTGAGCAAGGTGGATCGGTTGGTGGATGCCATCGCCGCCCGGTGTGCCCGTGGCAGCGATGTGATCGTGGTGTCGTCAGGGGCGTTGGCGGGATGGGCGATGGGACTGCATTCGAGCCCACGGATTTGGCCACCAAGCAGGCAGTTTCGGCGGTGGGGCAGCAGCATCTCAGCTGCAAACATGGGCCACTAGTTTTCCGCCGCTATGGCAAGCATGTGGGGCAGGTGTTGCTCACGGCGTCCGGATGCGGTGCGGCACCGGGCGCGGAATGCACAGCGCACAATTGATCGGTTGTTATACCTGGGCGTGGTTCCCATCGTGAACGAGAACGACACGGTGGCGCACACGGAAATGCGGTTTGGCGATAACGATAGGCTGGCGGCGCTGGTGGCGCATTTGAGCTGCGTGGATGCGCTGGTGTTGTTGAGCGACGTGGATGGGCTTTGCATGACCGCAATCCCAGCGACCCGGCAGCGCGGTTCGTCAGGTGCGGGACGGTAACGATTTGAAGTCCGTGGTTGCGGGCGACGGCGGCGAGGTGGGCACCGGCGGTGGCGTCGAAAGTGACCGCGGCCCGCATTGCCTCCCGGGGCGGGTGCCGGTGCTGTTAACCAGCGCGGATAATATTGCTGCGGCGCTCGAGCGACGCGCAGGTGGGGCAACGTTTTCATCGAAAGAAAACCGGTTATCTGCCTGGAAGTTTTGAGGCGCTCTATGCCGCGGATACGGGTGGTACGCTGCGGATTGATGCCGGTGCGGTGGCGGCGGTGACGACCGGCGGCTCGTCGTTGTGCCGGTGGGGATCGCGGAGGTGTATGGGGGATTTTCATGCGGGGAGATTGTGGAAATCATTGGTCCCGAGGGAGCGATCATTGGGCGGGGCGAGGTTGCCTACGATTCGTCAGTGTTGACGGAAATCGTTGAAACGAACGATGTTCCTCATCAGATATGCAGCGGCCCGGTGGTACATGCAGATTATCTTTTCCCAGTACGCTTCCCGGGCATAGCGCAAAAAGATCCTAAAACCTAGCCATTTTCCTGCCTCACCGATAAGGTGAGCATATGGACACGCCACAAAAACCAACACATGGCGGCCAGGGAATCCGGAACGCTCCGGTGCTGGCCAAGGCTGAGGCGGCGAACGCGCAGCGCCCATCGTCGCAAAGCTGAAAAGCAGGGAGAAAAACGCGGTCCTGCTTGCCGCCGCCGACGCGCTGAAACCCGCGCGGATGATATTCTTGCCGCCAACCAGGATGATATTAATGCAGGTAAAGCGGTGGGAATGTCGGAATCACTCATTGATAGGCTGCGGCTAGACAAAGAACGGATTCGCGGCATCGCCGACGGGCTTCAGCAGGTAGCCGCCCCACAGATCCGGTAGGGAGGTGCTGCGCGGGTCGGTGATGCCCAATCGGATTCAGATGCGGCAGAGTGCGGGTGCCGCTGGGGGTCATGGGCATGGTGTACGAGGCGCGGCCGAACGTCACCGTTGACGCCTTCGCTGGCGCTGAAATCCGGCAACGTGGCGCTGCTGCGCGGGTCGAAATCCGCCAACCACACCAACATGCAGCTCGTGGCAATCCTGCAAAATGTCGCCGAACAACACGGCCTACCGGCGGAAACGGTGCAATTATTGCCCTGTGCCACGCACGAGAGCGTCCAAGACCTCATCACCGCCCGGGGGCTTGTCGACGTGGTAATCCCCGAGGCGGTGCTGGCCTCGATCAACGCGGTCGTCACGGGGCAACCGTACAATCGAAACCGGAACCGGCAACTGCCACGTCTATATCGACCGCGACGCCGACCTAGGCCAGGCCATCACCATACTGCTCAACAGCAAAACCCGCCGCTGTAGCGTCTGCAACGCCGCCGAAACCGTCCTCATCGACACCCACCTCAGCGACAAGAACAAACTTTCGATTACTACCGCGTTGCAGGACGCCGGCGTCTGCATCCACGGCGACCCCGAAGAACTCGCGGCCTTGGCGCCACCGCCATCGTGCCCGCCACCAACACCGACTGGACCGACGAATACCTCAGCATGGACATCGCCGCCCGCATTGTTGACGGCATCGACGGGGCCCTCGACCACATCCGCCGCTACTCCAGCGGCCACACCGAAGCAATCTGCACTACCAACATCACCACCGCACAACGATTCGCCGACGAAGTAGACTCTGCCGCCGTCGCATGATCAACGCCAGCACCGCCTCACCGACGGCGAACAGTACGGCATGGGCGCCGAAATCAGCAGTCTCCACCCAAAAACTCCACGCCCGCGGACCCATGGCCCTCCCCGAACTCACCAGCACCAAATGGATCCTCCACGGCGCGACCAAACCTGACCATAACCACACCAACAAAGGTAGCGTTATCAGCATGGTTTACACCCCGACGGCTTCCCCACCACTCCGCATTGGCATCATGGGCGGCACCTCGACCCCATCCACCACGGGCACCTTGTCGCAGCCTCCGAAGTCGCCAACCTCTTCCACCTCGACAGAAGTCATCTTCGTCCCCACCGGCCAACCCTGGCAAAAAGCGAACGAGAAGTATCCGCAGCCGAAGACCGATACCTCATGACCGTCATCGCCACCGCCAGCAACCCCAGATTCAGCGTCAGCCGCGTCGACATCGACCGACCCGGTCCCACCTACACCATCGACACCCTCTCCGACCTGCACAATATCTTCCCCACCGCGGAACTCTTCTTCATCACCGGCGCCGACGCCCTCGAAAAATCCTCACCTGGCGAGAATGGGAAAAAGCATTCGACTACGCCACCTTCGTCGGCGTCACCCGCCCCGGCTACCTTCTCCGCGACACCAACCTGCCCGAAAAATACCAAGACCGAGTAGAACTAGTACAAATCCCAGCAATGGCCATATCCTCCACCGACTGCCGACGCCGCGCCCACGCCGGAAAAACCCGTCTGGTACCTTGTCCAGACGGCGTCGTCAATCCATCAACAAACGAGGCCTATACCAGTAACAACTCAACCACAACCAACAAAAATCCAGGCGGGTTTCCAAAGTTTCCTAATTCATGAAAAACTATATGGGGTAGATATTTTTACCAGCCGAAAAGATGTAGGGATTTGAGTGACTGCGAGTGAAGATACTAAAGAACTAGCAATCGTCGCGCTGCGCCGCAGCCACGAAAAACTCGCCACCGATATCGCCTCATCGACGTATCCAGCGTCGCGGACATCTGCGAAATATTCGTCGTGGCCTCCGCCGACAACGAGCGGCAGAGTCCGCGCCATCGTCGACGAAGTCGAAGACGAACTCGCCAACTCGGCCACGAACCCGCAAACGACGCGAAGGCAACCGCGAAAACCGGTGGGTCCTGCTAGACTACGGCATGCTCGTCATCCACGTGCAACGCGGCACCGAACGGGAATACTCACCGGCTCGACCAGCTCTACTGGGACTGCCCACTCATCGACGTGCCCGGCCTAGAAACCATGGTGGCCTGACGACTGGTCCAGTGAAGTAGACGTACGCACGGTAGAATCCCTGACGACATCCCCTGGCAGATCCGAGCCCGAAGAGGAGCTATAACCCCATTACCGACCCGCCGCTCATCATGCTGCGCCACGGCCAAACCGACTACAACGCCACCCGCCGGATGCAAGGCACACCTCAACACCAAGCTCAGCCCGGTCGGATCTCGAACAAGCAGCAGCGGCGGCAGACTTCCTCACCAACAAAAACATCATCAAAATCGTTTCCTCCGACCTCGATCGAGCATTTGACACCGCCACCGTGATCGGCCAACGCCCCAACCTGCCCGTAGAAAAGACGAACGACTCCGGGAAACACATTTAGGCCTGTGGCAGTCCCGTTCCCACGACGAAGTCGACCAACCTACCCCGGCATGCGGGTATTATGGCGGCACGATGCACATGGGCAACTCCCCGGTGGCGAATCCAGAGTCGAAGTGGCGCGCCGGGCCCGGCCGGTGGTGACAGAGCTCATGCAGTCGCTGGCGGATTGGGACTCCGCAACGGTGCTGCTTGTCGCTCACGGCGGATAATTAGCGCCCTGACCTCGAATTTATTGGAGCTTCAGGTGCGGCAGTACCCGCTGTTTTTCCGGGTTGGGGGAACGCATGCGGGTCGCAGCTACCGCCCGTCCGCGCTGGTCGGCCGCCGAGGATCAGGAGCGGTCGACGCTGCCGGGTTCAGCCCCGCCACCGTGGCCGACGCCCAATGGTATTTGGATGGGTGGAACATTGGGGTATCGGCATAGCCTGCGGGTTTCGGCGTATCACGCTTTTCGACGCACCAAGGTGGACGAACCTGGTAAAACAGGGATAGTAGATCCTGTTAAGTAGGTGAGTGATTTTATGCCAGTTCGAGTGGTGACTGATACCTCAGCGGGGCTGCCGGAACATGTGGCCCGGGATTTGGGGATTACGGTGTTAGACCTGCATGGTGGGGATGAGGATGATAAACCACCTCCGGCCTGTCTTCTTTGGAACTGGCGGCGGCCTATGCCCGCCAACTAGAGCGTGGTGGCGACGCCGGGGTGGTGGCGTTGCATCTTTCCAAAGACCTGTCCGCCACCTGGTCGGCCGCCGTGGCCGCCTCGGCGGTTTTTCGACGGCTCCGTGGCGGTGATCGACACCAAAAGCGTGGGAATGAATGTGGGGGCGGCGGCGCATGGCTGCGGCCCGCATTGCGATGGATGGGGCATCGCTTGCCGAGTGCGCGGGAATTGGCGGAGGACACGCTTTCCCGGTCAGAGACCTGGATTTATTTGCACCGGATTGATGAGATTCGCAAGTCCGGGAGGATTTTCGGCGGCGACCGCCATGCTGTCGGTGGCGTTGGCGACGAAAACCGATCATCGCAGATTCATAACGGCCGAATTGAATTAGCAATCAAAACCCGCACCCAGGCGAAAGCGTTTCTCGAAAGACTCACCGAGTTGATTACGGCGCGTGCGGGGGACTGCCCGCATTCGTGGCGATCCAACACTGTGGAGGCCAAGGAGGCGGCCCGGGCGCTGGAGGACCAATTGAAAGCCAGTCTGCCGGTGGACTCATCCATCATGATGATGCCCATGGAGTCGGTGCTGGCGGTGCACTGTGGTCCGGGGGCGTTGGGCGTGTCCGTGGTGTTCTCCCAGGCGGAGTCCGAGGTGAACGCCGCGCTGGCGGATGATGCCGAGGATGCGGCACTCGACCCTGGCCCGGAGGGCGAAATCGCCGATGATTCGGCGGCGATGGCGCTTCCCACCCCATCGCAAGCTCCCACGAATGAGGTAGCCCAAAAGTAGGCGGTTGGGGTGCTAGTTCCCTACTGTGACGGGAGGGAAAAGTTATCCACAGGTTAATGAATACGAGTTTTTCATTAACCTCCGGGTTATCCACAACACCGTATTACCCTTTCTGGTGGCGGCGCTGATCCGCGCCATAGTGTGGAGCTGACGAACGCCACCACCACCGTCAGCCCGCCTCCACGACCTCACCCACCCCACCGGTGTCGAAGACACCCTGAGCGTCGATTTTCCCAACAATCGACCCTTCCGGTTGGCTCATCACCCCACCCGCCGCACTGGGGTGGCATACTCTGCGCCCTGGTGGGGTGGGGTTTATCGCGTGGCATTTCTGCGCGCCGTCATCCGTCAACCCCGCGGCTGGTGCGCGGCTTTTCTTCACTGCATACGACCGTGCCCCTGGTCCCAGCGTCGGCGGCCGCCACCACCGCGAGTGCCCCCATGTCCGTGATCGTCGCGGTCGTCGGCGAGGTCGACCGGCCCGGCCTGCACACTTTCGCCCCCACCGCCCGGGTCGCCGACGCTCTGGCCGCGGCTCAACCCAAACCTCAGGCCCAAACCCCGGGCCTGAACCTTGCCCAAAAGCTCTGCCGACGGCCAACAGATTGTCGTCCCTAACATCGACGCCGGGCCGGTTCCACCCCCGCCATCAGGCATTTCCGGCGGGGCGCCGTCGCAAGGCGGCGCCCAGGTCACCGGCAAAATTTCGCTCAATTCCGCCACCGCCCAGGAGCCACCACATTGACCGAGTGGGGGAGAAGACTGCCTGGCCATTATCGCCTCACCGTGACGCCCACGGCGGGTTCACCAGCACTGATGAGCTGCAACAAGTCAAGGATTGGGCCGGCAAAATTCGCCACCATCAGCCCCGAAGTCACCCTGTGACCATGGCCGAGCTTCGCCTCGTTCCGCCTGCGGCACTCCCTCTGGTGGTCACCATCATCATTGGCACCTGCACCCCTGGTGGGCGTTAGCACTGGTGTTCGTCGGGGGTGGGCGTGGTGTTCTGGATGTGGGCCTCGCCCTCACTCACCACCGTTATTGGGGTCTCCGGGGTTTCGGTCACCAGCATCGCGCCATGATTGTCGACACCACCACCATCCACCCTATGGTTACCGCCACGGCTGCGTCCTACGCCCACCGCACAAAACACCGGTGGATCCAGTAGCTCGCATCGACGACTACCCCGTCACCCTACCGGTCATCACCCACCAGCGCCCCGACATTCCCATCGGCACGCTCACCGAACTTCACGGCAACCCCATCGCCACCACCAATTTTGGTCTTGGGAACACCCTGTTTCTTGCCACCACCGCCCACTCTATCGGTCGCCCTGACCTCCTCCATCAACGAACATGGGTCTCGAGAAACCTTTGCCCACGCCGTGGCCGCTCCACACCAGTGGCGACGCCGCCGCCCTCATCCCCGCAATGGTGCTCGGCGACACCACCGGCCAAACCGAATTCACGCAGCGGTTCGTCGCCACCGGGCTCACTCACCTCAGCGCGGTCTCTGCGTCCAACGTGGCATTGGTTACCACCGTGCCGTGCTCCTCGTCGCCCACCGCAGCCCCGCACTCGCGCATGAGTTGCCGCGCTCGCCCTGCTCGGCTACGTCGTCATCGTCGGGCCCGACGCTCGGTGCTCCGGGCGGCAGCCACCGGCATCGTCGGGCTCATCATCATGCTCAGCGCCACCCACCAAGGCGCCCAGCCACACCCTCGCCCTCGTGGTCATCGGCCTTATCCTCTACGACTCCAGCCTGGCCGCCCACTACGGTTTCGCCCTTTCCGTCGCCGCGACCGGCGGCATCATTGCGGCGGTCCCACCCCTTCATACCCTGATCGGTCGCACCGGGCTGCCCGACATCATCGTGCGTGCCCTGGCCGTGGCGCTCGCCGCCCACCTGGTCACCATGCCCATCGTGGCCCCGACGAGCAACCGCATTTTCGGTCATCGCCGTCGCCGCCAACCCGCTTGCCGCACCCGCCGTGGCCCCCATCACCATACTGGGGCTCGTCAGCGCCATTCTCAGCTTGCTCCCCGGCGGTTGGAAACCATTCCCCTTGCCATCATCGGGCCGCTCGCCCACTGGATCGGCCTCGTCGCCACCGGCGGCGCCGCGCTCCCCGGGGCTACCATCGCCCTCCCCGCTGCCTTGGCCCCGGCCTGGGCGGCGTTGGCCGCCGCCTGGACCATATGGCTCATCTATCGATAACACTTTCGAATGCCGTGGGGTGGTGCTTATTCTGCTGTTCGCCGGCATCCCTATGCCTCACCGCCCGCCGCATTGACCCCACACCCTCATCACCTATACCGTCCCCACCAAGGACCACCCATTACCCTCGATAAAACCGGCGGTATCCCGTCCGATGCCCAACTCATTCTCATTGAGCGGCCGCCACCGTCGGGGCGTCGACAAGCTCACCGGCCCAGACCCACCGTGACCCGTGCCGGCGTACCCGTTGTGGTTACGGGCGTTAACGTGGATCTTTACGAGGACGGCACCCAGCACGCCGCGGACGGCAGCTTCTGACCGTATAGCAAAACCATGCCCACCCCCATCACGCCCAGTCCGCAGGTGCACTCATTGTCGGTGCCGAAGAGTTTCTTGGCCGAACGCGCCCTGCTCGACATCGTGGGCCCAGCTCAACAGCAACCCCGGAGTGGGGAGGAACCCTCATGGTCACAACCTTGCGGGCTGGGGATGTGAACCGAGTCTGAGCTCATCGAGCTGTGCAGCCCTCGCTTTTCGGGGAGGACCGCATCGTGGTGCTCACCAAGCTAGAAGATGCGGGAAGGAACCCGCCGATCTTATCCTCAAGTTTGCGGTGAATCCCGCCCCGGCGTTGCCATCATTCTCATGCATACATGGCGGCGACTGCGCACGTTGGTGCCCAAGCTCAAGAAGATTGCCACCGTTCACCAGGCCGAGAAGCTCAAGCCCCAGGAGCGAATGGGGCGGGTGACCAACGAGTTTCGGCGCCATGATGCGGCCCACCCCGACGTGGTTCAGGCGGTGCTCGCCGGTGTGGGCTCGATTTGCGGGAACTCGCCAGTGCCGTCAGCCAGCTTGTTGCCGACACCGGTGGGGTGGTGACAGCCCGCCGTCCACGATTACGCGTGCGGGCGTTGCCGAGGTTTCCGGTTTTTGATATTGCCGATTACGCGCGCAGCGGTCAGGAGCAGCGCGCCCTGGTCAGCATGCGTCGGGCAGCTGCAATTAGGGCTGGAACCGCGGCGTTGGCGGCGGCGCTGGCCATGAAGGTGTCCGTATCGCCCGGTTTGCAGCCTGCGCGGCAGGGTGGACAGGTCGCTTGCCGGCAGCCTGCATGCACCGTTTGGTGTTAGAAAGACCGCCCAGATTGTCCGTCGCTGGTCCGGCGATGCGGTCAGCGATGCCGTCACTATTGTCGCCGACCTGGATGCCACAGTGAAAGGCCAGGGAGGTGACCCCCATTTCGCCCTGGAAAACGCCGTGCGGCGCATATCCCAGCTTGCCCGGTAGCGTCCGCCGATAATAGAAAGCATGACCGAAAAATCTATCAGCGCTGAAGAGCTGAACAAAGATACGCCGACGCTACCGTCAGCAATGCCCTCGCCGACGAGGACGCCCGGAATTGCCGCCCGAACTGCAGGATTTTGTCGACAAACTGTTCGAACTCGCCCGCACCGGCACGGTTCCGCCCGGTGAGCCTTCCGCCGCCGAACAGCTTGCCGGCTATGTGGCCGCCGGCCTCAACCCGAACCTCACCAATCGTGAGGGTAATACGCTGCTCCTGCGCTTGCCGCCTGCTGGTCCCGCCGATATCGTGACGGCGCTCGCCCAACACGGTGCCGACGTTGACCGGCTTAACGACCGGGGCCAATCGCGCCGCTCGCCGGCGCGATTTTCAAAGCAGGAAACCGCCGTGATCGAGGCATGTTGGTAGCTGGGGCCGACCCGCTGGCCGGGCATCCGACCGCCATCGACTGCGCCACCATAGTTCGGCCAAACCGAGCTTGCAGATAGGTTAAACCTGATGCTTAACCAATGACTTTAGCGCCATTAGCGCAACTTGGAACCTAGTATTACTGAATGTGGCAGGCATGGCCATCCCGGCCCCTGACCTGTTGCTTCTTACCCGTATAGCCTGGGATCGGCGGCACGCTTTGGCCAGCGTGACCGGGATTAGCACCGGGTTGGTGTTGTGGGTTTCGCTCACGGTGTTCAGGGGCGGCTGCGCTGTTGATCGCCTACCCCGTGCTGGAAAGCGTGATCAAACTTGTGGGCGGGTGTGGCTGGTGTGGATAGGGGCGGGGCATGATTCTTGCCGCCCGCGCCCAGTTTCGGATCGCATGAATGCTGATATTGATGTGAATACAATCTTTGGTACGCCGTGGAAGAGCTACCAGCAGGGGCTTTTTCACGAATCTTTCCAACCCTAAAAGTGAGTGTTGTATTTCGCGGCGATCATTGCCCCGCTCGTGCCGGCGCATCCCACCATGGGGGATGCGGTAGCTGATTGTGCTGTCCATTGTGGCCAGCACGTTTCTGCAGTTTTCGACGCTCGCGTTTCTCCTTTCCGCAAGGCCATGCGGAAAGATTTGTCTCGGCGGGCCCATACATCGACATGGGTTCTGGGATATTTTTCGTCATCGCCGGTGCGTCACTGCTATTAATGGAACTGCTACCCTTGTTAATGGGCAAATAAAACCTGGTTGCCAGGGGCTTGCCAGGCGCCGTTTTTATCGTTGCCGGTATGTTTGCTCCCAATGATGACATCATGGAATCGCGGCGGACTATTTCGCGCCGCCGTGCGTTAGGGGTTGGCGGCACCGTTGGTCTTGCCGGCCTCATCGCCGCCTGCGCCCCCGGAACGAAAACCACCAACACCGCAGCCAGCACCAGCACCAGTGCCTTTTGCCACCTCGACGACGTCGGTGGCCGCCGCTGCCGTCAACGAACAGAAGCTCGGGAACTGCTCAATGCGGCCCCCGGCTGCGTGACGACGCCGAGAGCCAGGGTCCCTACTGTACGTGTGAGTTCCATCCGCAGCAATATCACCGAGGACCGCCCCGATTCTGCCGCTGGAGCTCATGATTCGGGTGCAGAACGTGGAGGGCTGCGTGGTGGGGTCGAGCGATAATCCGGTGGCCAATGCCGCGGTGGAAATCTGGCATTGCGATGCCGGTGGCGTGCTCTCCGGTTTTGAAAGTGTCCTCCCAGGCAGCCGATAATGGCAGTGCCGGTGGCGCTGGCGGTGGGGTGCGGCGCCATCGGGCAACCCGCCGGCCGGTGATCCGCCTCAGGGCAATCCGCCCCCAAGGTGGTGGCGAGGCGCAGCCCCGGCGGCAGGCCGCAGGGTGACGGCGACCAGTCCACCAGTGGTTCCGTGTCCGACGGCAGTTATGCTGCGGGCGATAAGAGGCCGACCTCGGACGATGGCACCTATTTTGCGGTGCCCAGATGACCGACTCCGAGGATTGTGCGGTTTACCTCCATTTACCCCGGTTGGTATGTGTCTCGAACCGTGCACATGCACGTCAAGGTGCATATTGACCGCAAGACGTAGTGCTCACCACCCACTGTTCTTCGATGACGACCATGAGCGACACCATCAACGCGGATGTGAGCCCTATAACGAGCACAAAAACCGCGACACCTACAACGACACCGACAGATTTTTCACCAGGGAAGGACTGGTGAAGGCCGAATACGACGCGCACAAAGGTGCTGGCGCAATCAACATTGGCATGGCGGGCATAGTCCCTGTTACCCGCTAAGGGTGCTAGAAGTCGTCGCAAAGCACCCAGAGAACAAAGAACTCGCCCGCAGCGCATTCGTGCCGGGCGAGTTCTTGCATATATCAAAAGTCTTGTTGCGTGAGGACATTTTATTGAAGACGTTTGCCATCTTGGACTTCTTGTTGGCGCCATTATTGCGGTGGAACACGCCCTTGGTGACAGCCTTGTCCATGGCGCGGGAGGCAACACGCAGCTGAGCCTCGGCGGCAGCCTTATCGCCGCTGGCCACGGCCTCACGGAACTTACGGATCTCGGTGCGCACAGCGGGAGCGGATGGCTAGGTTACGCTGACGGCGCTTTTTCGTTGAGTGAGCACCCGCTTCTTCTGGGACTTAATATTTGCCATAATAATCTACCTCTTGGGTCTTGATGGAAGACCACCCGGGCACACAATACCTCAACCCCAAGGTCCTGGTTGATTCTGCCTAGGTGTGTGTTGCATTGGGCGACGAGGAATTAGCCTAGCAGGACTCCCAGCTAATTCCAACCATATTCGTTGCGCAGCCGGCTGGCGATCCGATTGAATCGACCCAGGGGAATAACGGCCCCCTGGCGGCAGATGGCGGTTTCTGCCACCTGATGACCTTATCCGAGCCGCAGCCGAGGGCAGCGGCCTTGCTCGTCAGGGGCGACCCGATGTCAACCATTTTTCGTCGTCGGCATGTTTCCGGGTTGGGCGAGTGATGAAGCCTAGCACGTGGTCGCCGGTGCGGCCGATGACCACCAGGGCACGCTCCGTAAACTTCGGGGTGGTGTCATCTGTGGTGGTTGTTGTCTCGTCATTGGGGTCCGCATCGTGGTTGGGCACCCAGAACCTACAACCTCGCAGGGTCAACTTGGCCGTCCATATTGGGGGCGTAGAAGATATTGCGGGGAAAGGAATCACTGGTACATACGGTAAAATCGCAGGTAAAAAGGCCTATCTGCTTTGGTTGGTTCGATGCCTTGCAAAACCTAACCTGGAGTACAGCATGTCGAGACCTTCGTCGAGTGCACCCGTATGATCGTGGCGGAATGCCTCCAACGCTTTGTCCAACCAGCGTTTTGGGCTTTTTCTGGTCAGTGGGCTTCGGCTGATGAAAGAATATGCCGGTGCCCACTTTCTTGTCTCTCGTAGCTTCATGGTCAACACTCTAGTCACCTCCCACTGTAGTTATTAGGATTCGCGCCTTAATGCGTGGTTTGTTATTAGATTTACACTTTTAATTATACATCGGTCCGCAGGGGTTTTTATCCAAAGGGGGCTGCAATTTTGCTTTCAATATTTAGGGAGTCTCAGCGTTCGTTAAAGGTGGTTGTGGTGGTATGGAGCAGTGGAAATGGCATGGTTGTCACCCGTGAAACATTGGGCCACACCCACTTTAATAAGTGATATGATTAACATTCATGGGGTGGGATTTATAATTTTATGATTGCTACCACTGGTGAACCCGCAGGAGCAGATCACGGTGGTGACGCGAAAAGGCGTTCTGAAAGCAGTCTACTCATGCGGTAATGTGGATTTTAAGGAGAAAAGAGGATTGTGGCCAAAAATTTCGCAGAAACAACGTTTCACCGACCTGGAACATATCCGAAATTTCTGTATCATTGCCCACATTGACCACGGGAAATCCACCTTAGCGGACCGTATTTTGCAATATTCCAATGTGGTGGATGCGCGGGATATGCGCGACCAATACCCTGAATAATATGGATATCGAGCGGGGAGCAGGGGCATTACCATTAAGGCCCAAAACGTGCGGCTGCCTTGGGTGCCCCGTGCCGGCCCATATAAGGGCAAGAGATTGTCATGCAGATGATCGACACCCCTCGGCCACGTGGATTTTACCTACGAGGTTTCCGCGCGCTCGAAGCCTGCGAGGAGCAATTTTGCTTGTCGACGCCGCCCAGGGCGATTGAGGCGCAAACCCTGGCTAACCTCTATCTGCCCTGGAAAACGACCTCGAAAATCATTCCCGTCCTCAATAAGATCGACCTGCCCGCCGCCGGCCCAATACTCCCTCGAAATCGCCCATATTATATTGGTTGCGAGGCCGAGGATGTGCTGCGGTTTCCGGCAAAAACCGGCGAGGGTGTCGGGGCGCTATGAGATGAGTAGTCGAACTCGTGCCCCCGCCACCCCGATTATCCCATGGATGCGCCCGCCCGCGCCGCGATCTTCGACTCGGTCACGACACCTATCGGGGCGTGGTTACCTATATCCGCGCGGTTGACGGCAAACTTATCGCGCCAAACATCAGGATGATGTCCACCGGTGCCGTTCACGAGTTGCTGAGAGATCGGCATTGTCACCACCCCAAAAAGAGTGCGAAGGGCTGGGGCCCGGCGAGGGTAGAGTACCTCATCACCGGCGTGAAAGACGTGCGGCAATCAAGGTAGGTGACACCGTGACCTGGGCCAGCAAGGGGGCGACCGAGCCGCTTCAGGGGTTACGAGGACCCCAAGCCCATGGTGTATTCCGGGCTGTTTCCCATCTCTCAGGCCGACTTCCCGGACCTGCGGGATGCCCTAGAAGTTACAACTCAGACGACGCTTCCTCACCTACGAGCCGGAAACATCGGTGGCATTGGGCTTCGGGTTCCGCTGCGGTTTCTTGGGGCTGCTCCACATGGAAATCACCCGCGACCGACTCGAACGAGAGTTCGGTTTGGACCTGATTTCGACCGCGCCGTCGGTGTCCTACCGAGTGGTTTGCCGAGACGGTTCCACGCACGTCCATAACCCCTCCGATTGGCCGGGCGGCAAGCTTCGAGAGGTATGGGAGCCCATCGTCAAGACCACGATCATTGTGCCAAGCGAGTTCGTGGGTAGCACCATGGAGCTGTGCCAGTCGAAACGCGGCCAGATGGGGGGCATGGACTATCTTTCCGAGGATCGGGTCGAACTGCGCTACACACCATGCCGTTGGGCGAAATCATTTTCGATTTCTTTGATGCGCTCAAGTCCCGCACGCAAAGGGATACGCGTCCCTCAACTACGAGGCGGGGAACAGGAGTCAAACCTGGTCAGGTGGATATCCTGCTCAATGGCGATCCGGTGGATGCGTTTTCGGCGATTGTGCACCGGGATTCGGCCCAATGGTATGGCAATAAGATGACCAAGAAACTCAAGGAGTTGATCCCGCGTCAACAGTTTGAGGTGCCGATCCAAAGCCGCCATTGGCTCGAAGATTATCGCCCGGGAGAATATTCAGGCGGTGCGGAAAAGACGTGCTGGCCAAGTGCTATGGCGGCGATATTTCCCGCAAGCGGAAGCTTTTGGAAAAGCAGAAGGAAGGCAAAAAGCGCATGAAATCGCTGGGGTCGGTGTCGGTGCCTCAGGAGGCCTTCGTGGCGGCACTATCGACCGACGACAATAACAAGAAATAGGCGCCACCATCCCAAAATTTTCCACCCCTTTGTTACCCTGCTATTTCTCAGTATGGGGTTAGCGGGGATTTTAAGGGGTAAGGTCGATGAAGTCTAGATGAGATTTACATCGGTTTTAGTGTTAAATAATTTTGGTAAAAATTGGGATATTTTCAGTTTTTGGGAAACTTTGCCAGATTTATTCGGGGTTGGTAGGAGGATTGGGGTCACCGGCGGTGGCAATTCAGAACCCAAACCCCTATTTCGGGGGTGATATAAGTGATGGTAGGGTCGCAAAACCGCTCATGCGGAAGCGTCGAAAGCGGGTGCGAATAATGTGTCTAACGCCCCGCCTTGGGCGTCGGCAGCTTATATTTCATCCAGCCAGTCGGTGAGGGCTTTTCGCTAATGCCTGCGCCTGGTGGATGGCCATGCTAAGCTGCGTATCGCGGGCAAAGTAACCCCCAGCAACGTGGCCGACTGGTGGATGCTCAATCCTGGCCATGCCTAGGGAATTCGGAGTTTGGTAATTCAACGGCGACGACGGTTTCTTGCAGGTCACTTTTCAGCGGGTCAATCACCTGGGCCTGAGCCAGAGACACGCTCAACATGGAGGCGTTTAAGGCTGCCATGCGGGATGCATCATCGGGTGAGTTAAAACCGATTGAGGCGACGTGGATGCCGTCCCCGGTGCCCAAAATGATTGAGTGTATTCCCTGGTACTGGTTGCGCAAATGCGAAAGTAGCGGCAGAGCTGCTGCCGCAATGTCGTTTGCGCCAAAGTCACGCCCACGCACGCCGACGGTGTCGAGCAATGAATTCGTCTGTCATGAGTTACTCCTGATAGCGAGTTCCACCACCCGGGCCACATCTTCACGAATTCTGGGATCCGCTACGACAACTGGAGTGGGCGGCATGATCGGGATGGGCGGCATTCCCGGGGGCACCACAAAGGGTGCGGCACCGGCAATAGCACCATCGCCTAGATCAACTTTTAGTCAATTGCTCAGTCAGTAACGTCTTCGTCATGGAGGTGATAGTGGCTTCGTCGATTTCAACGAAGTTCAGGGCGATACATAGCCGCCCTTTTTCAGGGGGTTTTCACCTCTGGAATCCACTGTTCCAACTGTTCTTCAATCAGGGGTGGGGTCACCATACAGCCACAGCACTACACCCGCCTCCGGGTTATTCAGTGCCGCCGGGTGGATTCGAATCGGTCCTGGCCAGCCGTGCCAAACAGGCCGATTTCGGTGCCGTCATCGCGTTTCCAAATGCCGTAGTCGATACCCACGGTTGTGGTGGTCTTCCACCTAGGGATGAATTCGTCGTTTTCCGACCCCTTGACTTCCGTCATAATGGGAGCACTGTGGACAGAGTTTTCGACACAGGTGGTTTTCCTCCCGACGGGGCCTACGAAAACCACACCTTTAGTGGTAGGAGAGCCGATGATTGCATCCTGGGGTACGGAATGATAGGGGTCCAGGTCAAGAACGTCGAGTTCTTCGATCTTGCCATGGCGCCGCCTGCGGAAGGAGTTCGATTGCATTGTCTTAATAATTCCCTAATCCGAATTTGATTTGACCCAATATCTTAAGTATTGATTAAGTAGCCTAGGTTGTCTAATCTGAAATCTAATCAGGTTCACCCGATTGGCGCGAGCTGGTTTTCCCACTATAGAAAATATAGCGAACGTTGAAACAGGTCCGAATCGAAAAGGAATTGGCGAATATGTCCCAACAAGATCATCTTAATAATTTTTGAATAGCCTCGCAGAGGATATTTCTGGCTTCATCGGTGCTTCGGTCGCAGACCTGGGTACAGGCATGTCCCTGGCCTCAGTTGCCCGGGTGGCAAACTTTGACCTTGATGTCGCTGCCGCCTCATAACTGCGAAATGGTGAAAGCAAAGCGGAAGACCATTCAGGCTCTGGGTATTGACCTCACTTGCAGGATATGCTGCTTACCTTGTCCGACCAGCTTCACCTGGTGCGGGTGCTCAATAACGACCTGTTCGTGTACGTCGCTGTCCAGTCCTCACAGTCCAACCTGGCTCTGCTGCGGACCGCGGTGAACGCCAACATTGAGAAGTATAATCTGGTCTGAAATGGTCGCCCGGAATTAGCGGACCCCACGTCAGAGCCAGAATCTTCCACGGACGAATCCGTCACCGAATCTGCCCAATCCTTCGCCAGCCCGACGGCAACTGCTGCCGAGGCTGAGGCTGAGGCTGAGGCCAAGGTTGAGGCCGCGACTGCAACGACTCCTGTAGCTCCCGCTGCGGAGACCGATGTGGCCGATACGGCTGATGCTTCTGCGAACCCGGACGCTTCAACAGCGACACCAGCCATGGCAGCTGAAACCGTCACAGCGGTTCCAACTACCCCAACGACTGAACCTGTAGCAGTTGATGCGCCGGAGCAGGCCCCAGCGCAGGTTGATAAGGAACCGGCAGATACACCAACAATGGTCATGCCAGCAGTGGTGCAACCAACACCACAGCAATCATCATTAGAGTCAGAGAACCAGAAACCGGAATCAGGCACTCAGGTGCCGGAACCGGAACCAAAACATCGGGCGCTGATGATGACCCAAAACTCAAACCCGAACCCGAACCAACAGTCGGGGCCGAAACCAAGACCGAAGTCGAAAAGCGGCAACGACGAAACCAACGACGAGCCCGAAAAAGCGGCTCACGGCGGCGGTAGCGGCACGGCAGCGGGTCGGGTATGAGTTACCGGCTGAGCCACACCAGGAAGCTACTCGGCCCGCAGAGGCGGGAGCTAGCGGACCAGGATCGGTCGAGTTGGCGTTTCTAGAATCGGAATACCTCATGATGGAAATACCACCTTTTGGACCTGGATTCAACCACCGGAATAGACTTCTTGGCTGACAACGATGATTACCGGACCCGGTCTTTGCCGCAGTAAAGAAAGACCTGGAACGAAAAGAACGAGAACAAGCAGCTGCCGCGGGCCGCCGCCGCAGCCATGGCAGCCGCCTCGGATCCATCATCGTCAGGGGGATAATGCCGCCGACAATGTGAATAATCCTGCGCCGGTCGATACCACTCCAAGCCGCAGCAACAACCAGCGGCAGCGAAGAAAGTACCACTACCGGATTATCCCACCGTCGAAATGCATTTCGCTGATCCCGGGAGTAACCAGTTAGACGAAACCGCGAAGATGCAGTTCGTGATGCCACCCTATGATCCGGCACCCCGAAACCCATCACCGCGGAATCTGCCAAACCGGCAGCAACTCGCCACAAGCACCCCCTCACGTCAATAACCAGTCGGATGCCAGGTCTAACGGGCACCGAGGTTTGTGAAGCGCTATTCAGGCGACATTGAAGAACAACGACAACCGGTAGCCTAGTCGCCAGAGCGGCTGCTACCGGTACGTCAACCCGATGCCTTCATTGGGCTCGGGCTCCTCGCGCAGGCACGTGCCTCTGCCACAGAAGAGCGATGCGTGCCTGTGTTTCTAGTTTCTATTGAGTTTTGGCTGTGACCCGGTAGCTGGTGGGTTTTCGCCGTAATATTTTCTGGGCCGGCTTAGTCGCATTATGAGAATTGCCCAAATATAGGGGGCGATGGCTGATTGGCGTGACCTTGGGTTTTCCTGAATTTTATGGCAAATAGTCCTCATGGTCTCAGGGCTTATATAAGGTTACAGCGAATACGAGCGAAATGCCGGGGTTCTTTATAAGGGCCTATGAATCTTTGCAGCATATCTGCCGCGGTTCGGTGGATGTTGTTGGTGGCATTTTCTTCTAGTTTCATCTGGTTAACCCCGATAAATTCACTATAATGAGGGTAAAATGAAATAATGGTATTTGTTCATTGTTACGCATTTTAGATTAAAAATGGGTAGCATATTTATATAACTGTAATAGTGGTGTTTAGGCGGAAATTTAGATTCCCTCGTTCATCTCTCTCATTTCTTTGTAAGGAGTTTCTTGTCATGAGCCGAAGGCTTGTCACAGCTTTGGGTACGTCGATCGTCCTTGCAGTGCCTATCATTGCTGCCGCCCCGTGGCCGGTGCCAATGAGGAACCGTATTTCACGGTCGCAATTAGTGAGGAAAAATGCCCGCTCAGCCTCAATCAGGCCAACCCTCAGGCGAAGCAGAATCAACAATTTCGCCTCGCCCACCAAAAACCGCATCCAATACTTTAATTCGAGGATTCCTGGTCTGGAAGCGCTGGTAATGAGCTTGCCGACGCCCATACGTCGGAAAAACCGCTTTGGCGGGGGGCGACAATGTGGGCATGACCAAGTCCGGTGATGCCCTCACCGCCACCAAGTCCAAGATCACCGAGCTGGTCACTAGAAGCGGCATGAACGAGAAAGACGCCGAAGAGATCGTCAAACTCGCCAATGACTACCGCAAAGAAGGCGGTCCCACCCAGGTCAGCTATGAGGTGGAGCAAAAGAAAATCGCTGCGGCCCTTACCGCCGCCACCACCGCCCTCTCAACCGAAAAACCAGTTTGCTAACAATAATAAATCCCTGCCGGATAATTCCCCCAAGTTCAACCAAATCAATGCCGAATGGGATGCGGCCTTCCGTAATGCGGTTGAGGGGCAACACAGTGGGCGGCTCACTGCCATTAAGGCCTCGCCAGGAAAACCGGACCGTCACCGCTGGCGGTACCGGCGCGACCAGCGCACCCGCCACGACCAGTGGGGCGGCAAAAACCAGCGAAGCGCTACAGCAGCCGAGCAGCCCACTGTATAAGCTGCTCCACACCCTCTCGTCCGTGTCTGGGGTGGCTGGGACGATTATCACCGTGTTCCAAAACCTTCTGAAAACCGGTGCTATCAAACTCCTAGCTGGCTGGCCACCCCGGCCAGGTGGTAGGATTACCTGCCGCCACCGCTGATGTGCCGCCACGCGATGGGCAGCTGCTCAGCATAATACGGCCAGTTATGGGTGCCGCCATGCAGATAGGTCACCTGTTGGTGGGTCATGCCCCGCGCCCGCATTGCATCATCCAGGTCGTGGGTGCACTGATTTACCAGTTTCTCTAAAATCACCGACCCGGTGAGTGTGATCGGCCCACCATCTTTGGCAACAATGTCCTTTATCTCGCTGCGTCACCTCGCCATCTGCGGCAAACAGGTACTACCGGCATGCCGCGCAACCCGGACGGGTTGGCGGTCACATCATTCCGGCGTCGTTCCGCCGACACCCCGGCCCCCACTGGTTATCGGGGTTGCCGCCGGTCGCCGTGTTAATTAGGTTCAAAACCCGCGCTCATCGGTGCTATGGGGAGTAGCATCCCGAAAACTCAAACGTGCCCCGGTACAGGTCCGGGTGCAGATTCGCCAACCGCACCGCCGCACTGCCGCCCATGGACACGCCACCATATACCCTGGTGCCATTAAACTCAGGTCGGCTTCCCGCCTCAGCACGGTGGGTAGCTCGCTGGTGAGAAACGTTTCCCACTGCATCCGACCCAAGATTGGGTCATCGGACTGCCAGTTAGTGTAATTCGACCCGGTCGCTTCTGTCGGCATGACCACCGTGACCTGCTCGCCGCTGAGTTGCTGCACATTGCCTTCCCGCAGCCACCCGGACTCCTTTCGGCGCGGTCACCCCATCCAACAGATACAGCATTGGTGCCGGCCTGCCTCGGTCCTTCGCGTGCTGCACTTGCACCTGCACCACCCGCCGCATCGCCGGCGATTCCACGAACAACCGTTCGATACCGGGGTGTTGGGCGTCGGCCTCCCGCTTCGCCAACCGAGGCGTTGCATAGTCCCGCAGCGAGGCGGGCGGGTACGGGTTCGGCCGGAAATAGATGGGTGGCGTCGGCACATACCCAGGCGTTGACCCCAAGAGTCTTTCTAGCTCCGGGGCTAGCCTGGGATCCTTCGACATCCGTTCAACCGCGCTCGACGATCCCAGATCCCCACGTCCGTAGCCCCCGCCGGCATCACCCCCAGGTTCAGGCCAGTGCTCACGCTCGCCACGATTATCCCCCCAAGGATTCGCATCGCTTTTCGACGCATCAACCTCACCGCTTTCCTATCGGATAAATCATGAAATGATTATAGTCCGACTGTTAGGCGTCGAAAAGCTTATTGGCTCATATGCCGCCACGCGATCGGCAACTGCTCCGCAAAAATACGACCAAAAATGGATACCACCCTGCTGATACGTGATCTTTCTGGTGGGTCATGCCCCGCGCCCGCATCGCATCATCCAACTCGTGCGCACTCATTCGACATTTTCTCCAACACCACCGAACTCGGGATCGCCGCATTCCCCACCGGACCGTACTTCGCAGTAATACTCCGATCCCGAGGCGTAATCACCCCATCCGCCGTAAACACATACACCCGCATATTCTTGAGCCCCTCCGGGTGCGCCGTCACATCATTCTCGCAGCCGCTCCGGCGATGTTCCCGCCCCCCACTGATTATGAGGATTCCCGGCTCCCGCGGCCACTATCATATTTAAAAAAATTCCCGCCCCATATTGCTCGTCGTGAATAGCACCCTGAAAGCCCAAACGTGCCCCGGTACCGATCCGGGTACAAGCTCGCCAACCGCACCGCGGCCCCGCACCCATCGACGCCCCACCAAGATACCGGGCGCCATTAAACTTTAAATCCGCCTCCTTCTTCTAGCACGGTGGGCAGTTCGCGCGTCAAAAACGTTTCCCACTGCATCCGCCCCAACATCGGATCATCCGCCTGCCAGTTCGCATACTCGACGACCGGGCCTCCGTTGGCATCACCACCGTCACCTGCGCATCCTGGTGCAATTGCTGCACCTTCCCTCCGTCAACCAGCTTGATGTGTCATTCGAAGCCGCCCCATCCAACAAATACAACTATTGGTGCCGGCTTACTCCGGTCCTTCGCATACTGCACCTGCACCTGCACCACCCGCCGCATCGCCGGCGATTCCACGAACAAACGTTCGACATTAGTTCGTAGCCATCGGGCCCTGCTTCGCCAACCGGGGCGCTGCATAGTCCCGTAGTGAAGCAGCGGGATACGGATTCGGCCGTAAATACACCGGTGGCACCTGCACATACCCCTGGCTGCCCCGATGCGCCGCCTCATACGCATCCTGCAACGCCCGCGCCAACTGCGGATTCCGGGACGCCTCAACCAACGGATCCTGCATCGGCGACAGCGAGAACGATGCTGGTTGCGCTCCCGCCACCATCGGCCCGAACGGCCCAAAACCCGTGGTCAACACAGTTACTGTGGCCACAATGGTCATCACGATCGCCTGTGTCTTACTACCCATAAACTGGTGAACATTTTTATACGCCATAGCGGCTCTATCAACTTTCTACAATGAAACAGTGGTGACGAGAATCTGATCTATCCGATCTATCGACCACCAACCAACCCACCATTACATTGCACGCTAAGCTTAACCCCATGAGTATCGTCAAAATCAACGCCATCACCGCCGGGCCCGGCCAAGAAGCAGAGTTAGAACGCCGATTCGAAGCCCGCAAACACGCGATCGACGGCCACCCCGGATTTGAGGGATTCACCCTCCTGCGCCCCACCAAGGGTGAAACCCGCTATTTCGTGTTCACCCAATGGGCCGACGAAGAATCCTACCAAGCCTGGCGTGCCGCCGATACCGGGCACAGCGGGAACCCCTGCCGAACGCAAAAAGTAGCCCTGCACGCAGACCCCATGGAATTCGACGTAGTGTTCAAGTGAAGGGAGAATAACCCATGGAAGCCGCCGAAGTAGCATCATGGATGTTTGCCGCCGAGGTGCCCATTCCCGCTGACGTGAACAACATACTCATCCCCGGGGAGCAAGCCGTCGCCGCCTACAAAAACCTTCCGCGATAGCGCTATTTTCACCACCCACCGCCTCATCGTCCGCGACTCCCAGGGCATCCGGGGTAAAAAGGTGGAGGCCTATTCCCTCCCATACTCCGCAATCAACATGTGGTCCAGCGAAAACGCCGGCACCCTCGACTTCACCGCCGAAATTGCCCTATGGACCCGCGCCGGGTACATCAAGATCAAGCTGGGAAGAGGCGTGGATGTTCGCCGCCTTGACCAGCTCATCGCCCACGTTGTCCTCAATAAACTAGCGGTCCGGGGTGGGGTAGCGGCCGCTGCTGGAGGCAGGCCTGTCGGGCCCTGGCGTGGCGGCCAGTCAAAAGCCGGTTGGCCGGTTAGCCGGTTGCCGCAGCTGCGGTTGTCGCGATCGCATCCGCCAGGGGAGTGGGGACAAAACCGAATGCCTGTTCTAGCTCGGTGGCGTCGATAACATAGGGTTGGGTGTATTGGTAGAGCACAGATTTGATTTCTCGCATCATGGGGTTAGTGAGCCCCGCGAGCGTGAGCCCCATTCCCGAAATCTGTTTCACCTTCCCCTTGGGGTTGAGCTGATAAGCAAAGTCGGTGAGGCTGACATTCCCGGATACCGGCCCCACCCAATACCTATCGCTCAACTCGGGGTTGGTGGCCAAAATGGCCATGGCATTCGCCAATGTCGGGAAGATACGACCAGGCGTGGGGGACGGTGGGATCGCCGACCACCTTGGCCACTCCGCCGGCAAGAATGGGATCGATGAATTCGTCGCCGACAATGCCGCCAATGCCCGCGCCTGGGCCAAAAATAATCACTGGCCCGCAGCTCTCGGTGACATAGAGGTCGTCGGCCTGCTTGAGCATGCGCCATAATTGAGCACGGGTGGCGCCCTTGCGGCTCGGTGGGTGATTCCGGGACGCGCCAGTAAACGGCTTAGTTTGTCGCCCAAACGGGTAGAGATTTCCCATGAGCACAATGCGAGAGCCGGTAGCGCGGGCGGCGGCAATCACCGATTCGATAATGGGCGGCCATTCCTTGGGCCACCGGGTAGGGCGGATTGACGCACACAATAATGGATTCGCAGTTCGTTGCGGCAGTGGCGAGGGCCGCGGCATCCGTGGCATCCAACCGCAGCGACAGGCACTGGGGAACGGGGGTACGCGACCGGGTTCCGACCTTCACCTGCTGATTTCGGCGAATGAGACTGTGGCAGCAGCCCGGCCGGTGGGGCCGGCGCCCAGGATCAAGGTGGGTGGACATGACGAACTCAAAAACGAATGGTGCGCGCCGCGTCGCGCGTCGAAAGGCTCAAGGCTGACGCCCAAAAGCTAATAAAGTATCATAACAACAGTCGAACGTTAGCTCGATTAATCGAGCTATCAGTACACCCGTCCTTATCTAGCTCACCTGACTTTTATACACTGCATTCCATCCGGCTTTTGAGCTGGTCACCATAGTATTCCCACGCATGAACCCCACCATACTGGTAGTGGACAACCTGGTGGGTCATGCCCGCGTTAATCATGCGGCACGTTCCAAATCGCGCGTGGAGGTGTACGAGGCATATTCCAAAATGGTGGCACCGGGTAAATCGAGGCGGGTGCGGCCGGTGTGCAGCTCAATATCATATTTGGTGATATGGGCGTCGGCGGCAAACAGGTGAGACCGGAATATTCCGCAATCCTTCCGGGTGGTCGGCTACATCGTTGCGCGCCCAGGTGGGAGGTCGGTCCGGTGCCCCACGCATTGTCGGGATCGCTGCCGACGCACCGTAAAATGGCCAGGGTCATGCCGCGGCCCATGGCGGATGTGGTGGAGTAACAGCCGGAGAGCCCAATGGCGCCGTGATAAAACTCGGGGTGTTTCGCCGCCAGCCGGATTGCCCCGCTGGCCCCCATGGAGAGTCCCCCGATGATGCGGCGCCCATTAAATTTCAGGCCGGTGGTGGGGTCTTCCATGATGTTGGGAAGTTCTTGGGTGAGAAACGTGTCCCATTGGTGGCGGCCTACCTCGGGGGTCGTCGGCCACCCAGTTTTCCTAGAGTGAGCCCGATGCCTCGGTAGGCATGACCACTATGACCTGTTCGTTGTTTGAGGCTTTCTCTAATTGGCCTTCCCGCAGCCACCCAGAGCGGCGGGGCGCGGTAACCCCGTCAAGGAGGTAGAGCATGGGGCGGGCTCCTCTGGTTTCGGGGGAGCATGACTTGCACTTCAACGATGCGGCGCATGCGTGATTCGATAAACCAGCGTTCCACCGGGGCGCCTCATCGAATACCCGTTTTGGCTAATCTAGGAACGTCATAGTCCTGATTACTGGTGGCCGGGTGTGCGGTTTCATCAATATAGATGGGGAATTCGCCGCCATACGGCTGGGGATTTCTGCACCATTTTCACCCCAAAGGAGATGAGCTTTCGTGCTGTTTTAGTGTTCAGCACTGCGGCAACGAGGTGCAATATCGCCGGGTGGCCATTCCGGTATGGGTGGGCTGACCGGGGGTGTCCACAGTGAGGTAGCAGTAGAGCGCATAGAAGTTGTCATCAGTCATCGACTGTAAAGTTTAAGAGATTCATGAAAGGAAAACACTTTATAGGGGTATGGGGCAGAAAACTGGGAGTATTTCTGCGCGTCAATGTGCTCAACAGACCAATTTCGCCTAAAATCTAATGGCGGATTGCGGTCCCTGGCGGTGTTACGGCATCGCCGGGTTTCTTTCGTCTTGTCAGGTAGTGATCGCTTATCGACGCCCCCTACGTGTCGCAGCTGGTTATCGGCCGAAAAAGAGCCGCCACCGTGAGCATCAATGGTAACGCTAAGAACGTTGACAGCAGCACCGTGTCCCGGGTGACCACCATGCCCCGTTGGTGGTGGCCGCATAGTTGTACACGTTTTTGGGCGGTGGGGAGCGACGACAAAATCACCACCGCATAGAGCTCGTCCCCGCGCAACCCACACACAAACCCCAACCCGACCGCGATCATGGGCATGCCCACCACCTTAAGCGCCGTGGCGGTGATTGCTGCCGGCCGCTGGGTGGGATCCCCCAACGGCCGGGCGTTGGTTAACGACGCCCCGAAACTCATAAGGATCATGGGAATGCTGGCCCCGCCCAGGATGCGGATCGGCTCCACAATGCCCTTCGGGATGGTGATCCCGGTGACGCCTATGATGAGCCCCAAAAACGCGGCAACCACAATAGGGCTGAACAGGCTCGACGCGATTGCCCCACCCACCTTTCGGGCGGGACCCGGTGGTGTTATTGTCACTAATGAGTGCCAATACGAGGGGTGAAGATCGTCATTTGCACCACCAGCAGCGGGGCCACATAGCCGGCGTTCCCCAACACATACATGCCCACCGGCAGCCCAATGTTATTCGAATTAACGTAGGCCGTGGCGGCGGCACCCATCACCATGCTGGCCCGATCCGTGGGAAAAAAACTCTGGGACACCGCCACAAAGATCCCGCCCGTGACCAGGGCAGTCAGGGCCTCACCAGGATAACCGGGACTGAAGAGCGCGTCCCGGCTGGATTGCGACACCACCATGAAAATCAGCGCCGGCGTGGCCGCGTAAAACGCCACCCGGTTGAGCACTAACCGCTGGTCATCAGAGGTAATCACCCGGAATCTCGCCAGGAGATAGCCAATGAAGATCACCGTCAGAATAATTGCGAATCCTCTAACACGCCCTAACATGAGGGTCCTCCTTACCGTGGGCTTAGCTACACTGGAATTCTATGAGCATGACCGATCGCGCCCAAGGCGTGCTATATGGCCAAGTCATTGGCGACAGTCTCGGTTCCCTGGTGGAATTCGCCTCGCCCGGACACCATTGCCGCCGACTATCCCGGCGGGGTGCGGGAGCTTGCCGACGGCGGGCCGTTTCGGCTCAGCGCCGGCCAGCCCACGGACGATTCGAAATGGCCCTCGCCCTGGCCCGCACCCTCGTGACCCATGGCTTCGACATTGACGCCATCGCCGCAGCCTCATCGACGGTGGGCCGAAAGTAATCCCTTCGATATTGGAAACACCTGCGCCGACGCGCTGCTGCGCGGGGATGATGAACCCGCAGTCGCAGGCCAATGGTGCGCTCATGCGAATCAGCCCGGTGGGGGTGTTCTGCGCCCACGATCCTCGATGCCGCCCGGGACTATGCCCGGCAGGACGCCCGGCTCACCCACGCCAATGAGACCTGCCAGGACCTGAACGCGGCTCACGCCTACGCCATCGCCCGGGCGGTGGGGAGGGCCTGGGCCGGGAGGCGGTCCTGGGCCTCTTTGATTCCGACGATGTGGTCGAACCCGACGATTATCTCACCCACATGGGCTGGGTGCGGGTCGCCTTCCCCAACGCCCTCTACCAGCTCGCTACCGCCCCGATTTCGCGGAGGCCCTGGTGGCGACCATTGCCCTGCGGGGGTGACACCGACACCAATGCTGCCATTTGCGGTGCCTTGTTTGGTGCGGTGGTGGGGGCCAGCGGCATCCCGAAGCGGTGGCGGACGTGGTGGATCGGTGCCGGCCCGGCCCCGGCACGCTGCGGCCCCGGCCGGCGGAATATTGGCCCACCGACCTGCCGGGCCTCGCGGATCGCCTCTTGGCGTGGCGGTGAGCGCTACAGGTATGCCGAATCGGGCCGGTGCGAAAAATGGCGGTGCCAATCCGAACGCTCGTCGCCCCTCGGCGATCGCCCATTCAGAAATCCCCGTCATGCCCATGGATAGTTCCGTAAGGCTCATGCCGTCCGGCGCGTCCGGTTGCAACTCGGTCCGCAGGGTGCGTAACTGTTCAAAGCTGGGGCGCACCACCGACTCCTCCGGGAAAACGCCGCCATGGTCATGAGGCGCCGAACGCGCAGGCGATCAAGCGTCGCCAAGCTCGGGGAGTATTGCTGCAACCTCGTCAGGGGCGAACCCGCTTTTTGCGCCTCGTGCGACGTGTTCACCTGAATGAACACATCCAGGGTGCGGTTCGCCAACTCCAGGCGGTGCTGCAACGCCTCCCGGGCAAGCCGGAGGGAATCCAATGCGTGAAACTCGGCCGCGAACTGGGCGATCTCCTTCGCGCTTATTCCGCTGGAGATGCCCGATCGCGCACCACGTCACATCGACGCCGCGGGATGCGAAACGCTTGCGCCTTCTCCGCCAACTCCTGGGGGCGATTCTCTCCAAGCACGGTCATGCCGGCCTCTGCGGCCAACAATGCATGGGATATCGGAAATGTTTTCGGAAACCGCAATCAGGCGAATGTCCGCGGGGTCCCGGCCGGCGGCGTGGGCGGCATTGGCGATCCGTTCGGTGACCGCCTGGTAGTTTGCGCGAAACTCATCAACTGTAGAGGGGTGCTATAAGGCGGCATGCTTGCCAAGTGTAGTCCCGCAACCGGGATGCGTAGAATAGCGTCCATGCTTACTTCGACCCCACCTGTACGTCATTTCGGTCACACTATCATCGAACATCGGCTGCCCGTGCCCTGGGATCCCGCCAGCCCCGATGACACGTTCGAATTATTTGCCCGTGAGGTTTTATGCCGACGGTGGGGCGGACAACCCGCCGCTGGTGTTCTTCCAGGGTGGCCCGGGTTTTCCCGCCATCCGCCCCTACGGCGCCACCGGCTGGTTTGGGAGCTGCTGGAACACTACCGGGTGATCTTATTGGACCAGCGGGGACCGGGAACTCTCACCGCATTGACGCTGCCGGCGACCCCCAAGATCGCACCCTGGAGCGGCTGGCGGTGCTGCGGCAGGATTACATTGTTGAAGACGCCGAAGCGTTACGACGCGCATTGGGGATCGAAAAGTGGGCCCTGTTCGGCCAAAGCTTTCGGCGGGTTCTGTCATCACCGCCTACCTGTCCGCCTACCCGGAGTCGGTTACCGAGGCCTTCCTCACCGGTGGCCTGCCCACCATCACCGACAGTTGACGATGTGTACCGCGCCACCTACACCAAGCTCACGTTCCGGCAGGAACAGTTCTTTCACCCAGGTGCCGTGGGCCAACGATCGGATCCGAGATCGCATACCACCTCGACAACTCGGACGAAACCCCTGCCCACCGGAGAGCGGCTCAGCTCCCGACGATTCCGCACGATTGGCATCAACCTGTCGGGGGACGGCTACCTGTCCTCGCCTACCTGCTGGAAAAATCCCTTTAGTGACGGTCAAAGGCGTCAAGCGGCTGCGCCGGGATTTCCCTGCCTCGGTGGGCGCGCAGGTGAGTTTCAGAAGGGCGCCGCTGTATGCCGCCATTCACGAATCTATCTACGGCGGCGTGTGGCACCCATCCCCACTAATTGGTCGGCGCACCGGATTCGGGAGGAAATCGCCGGCTACGAGGAAGGGACGCGGACCCGCGCACCGCCGACAAGTTCTATCTGACCGGGGAACATATTTACCCGTGGCAGTTCACGGAGGATCCGACGCTGCGCCCATTCGCCGAATCGGCGGAGCAGTTAGCGCAGCACGAGTGGCGCAGCCTACGATGCGGATACGCTGGGGTCGGCGGCCAGCCCCACCGCCGCCGCGGCCGTGTATGTGGATGATGTGTTTGTGCCGTTTGAACTGTCTATGGCGACGGCTCAGCCTTTACCGGGATGTTCGCCCGCATATCACCAATTTCTATCAGCATGATGGCATTGGGTTTGGTGGCGCCGAGATCCTGGGCATTTTGCGGATAAGGTGCGCGACCACTAGGTCCATTCGTCAACCGGGGCGGCGAATCCACGTGGCCCATGGCTGAAAACCCAATAATCGGGGGTGGATTACGGCACCCCTGATTCTGGGTTTATGCTGATCCTGGCCTAAATGACTCAGGCACCCATGCATATTCCGGTTGACCTTCACCACACCTTTGAACCCGGCCGGAATGGCGGTTACCCACCGACTGCATGGGTGCAATGTTATGTTGAAACCATTACTGCGCACCCCATCGGGTTCTGGGCTACAATCCTAACCATGCGCGAAAAGATTGTGATTAGTGCAGCAGAAGCGAGTGAATTGAGGAAATGACCAGCGTTTTTGAACACAACGAAGAACACGTCCTCAATCCAGCAATCCTCCTCGTGATCCAATCCTCTTAAAACAAATCCGATGGTTTAGCCGCGGCTCAACTGTGGGACCGCCGCGATAAGAGACTGCGTGTAAGCGTTCTGCGGCGCCCGCAGCACGCCGAGCGGTGTCGCCTTTCTCCACAATCCGACCGTCATGCATCACCATGATGGTGTCGCAGACGCTCCGCACCACGCCGATGTCGTGCGACACAAACACCAGCGTCAGATTATGCTCCGCCACCAGCGAACCAATGGATTCAGAACACGTTTTCGAACTGACACGTCGAGGGCGGACACGGGTTCGTCCGCCGGGAGGATTGCCGGCCGCGGTGCCAGCGCCCGGGCCAGGGAGATCCGTTGTCGTTGCCCGCCCGAAAATGCGTGCGGATACCGGGTCATCATGTCCGGCTCTAGCCCCACCTCGGTGAGCACCTCGGCGATGCGTTCGTGTGTCGGGAATGGGCAGGGTTTCTGCAATGATGTCCCGCACCAGCATCCGCGGGTTGAGCGACCCCATGGGGGTCCTGGAACACCATGTGCATCGACTCGGACATGCTCACTGCGTGCCGCTCGTGGGCCGGGTGAGACCAGCAAGAAGCTTGAGCGTGGTGGTCTTCCCGGACCCCGACCCGCCGACGATCCCTAGGCGTTCCCCCGGGACACGGTGAAAGCTAATGTCGTCGACCGCGGTGGTGGACTTGAACTTTTCGTCAGGTTCGTTGCGGTGATGACCACCTCGTCCGACCGGTTTGCGGGGCGGGGATCGGGCAACGTTGAGGCGTCGATAAGCGAACGCGTGTACGGCTGCTCGGGTGCGGTAAGGAGCTTGTCGACGGGGGCCTCTTCCACAACCCGGCCATCCTTCATCACCAATACCCGCTCGCACGTTTGTGCGACCAAACCCAGGTCGTGGGTGATAAACAGCAGCCCGGTGCCGCGCTCGCCACCAGCTTTAAAATCAGCTCCACAATGGCCCGCTGGCTGGTCACATCCAACGCCGTGGTGGGCTCGTCGCAAATAAGCAGCTCCGGGTCGTGCGCCAACGCCATGGCGATCAGCACCCGCTGCCGCTGCCCGCCCGACAGCTGGTGCGGGTACCGATTAGCCATGTCCGCCGGCAGCTCCACCTTCCCCAACGGCTCCACCGCCCGCGCCATGGCCTGGCGTTTGGTCACCACGCAAATGCGTGAGCACCGCCTCCGCCACCTGCTTACCCACCTTCATGAGCGGATTCAACGCGGTCATGGGCTCCTGAAAAATCATGGCCACCCGCTTGCCCCGAATCGTGCATAAATCCCGCTCCGACAGCAAATCCAGCCGATCCTCACCCAGGCGAATCTCCCCGGACGACCTTTATCAGCCGCATCACGGACATTGCCGTGAGAGTTTTGCCCGACCCGGACTCCCCAATCAGGCCCACCCGCTCGCCCGGCGCGATGGAAAACGCCACATCATGCACCCATCCTTGACGCATAATGATTTGACCTGCAACACCGTCATCCTAGTTGTGCCTCTCGTCTCGTAACCGCGGATCGTAAAGGTCCCGCAGCCCATCGCCTAATAAGTTAAAACCCAGCACCGTGATTGCGATCGCCTACCCCGGCCACACCGCCAGGTGAGGGGGCGGTGGTGAGTGATGATTGCGCCGACTGGAGCATCCGCCCCCAGCTGGGGTCCGGCGGTGGCGTCCCCAACCCCAGGAAGCTCAGGCCCGCCTCCGCGAGGATGGCCAGCGCGAACGACACCGACGCCTGCACAATAATCACCCCAGTAATGTTCGGCAGCACGTGCCGGGTGGCAATGTGACAGGCTGCCGCGTTTCGCCGTTCGGGCGGCCGCCACATAGTCGAGCGACATGACCGTGAGCGCCGCAGCCCGGGAGATCCGGGCGAACCCCGGCACGTTCCTAGCCCAATGCCCACCATTGCGGTGAGCGTTGCTGCCCCAAACATGGCGGTGGCGATGATCGCCAGCAATAACCCCGGGAACGCAACAGCAGGTCCGATGAGCGCATGATGATGGCCTCACCGTGCACGCCGCATGGCGCGATCACGCCCAGGGGCACGCCGATGGCCGCCGCCACCACGACCGCCACCACGCCGACCGCCAGGGTGATTCAGGCCCCCACCATGATTTGGGAGAGCACGTCCCGCCCGAAACCGGTCGGTCCCTAACCAGTGCTGGAGGCTGCTGGACTGGAGCCGCACCTCCGGGTAGGCGTGCAGCGGATCGTGAGGGGGTCCACACCCACGACACCAGCGCCATGAGGATTACCGCGCACACGATTGCCCCCACCAATCCAGCCGGCGATGGGAAGTTTTTCATGATCGTCATCATGCTGTCACCTCGCTTCGGGTTCGCGGATCCACCACCGCATACGCCACGTCCACCATGGCGTTGACGACGACCGCGAAGATCACTAGAAACCATCACAATTGTTTGCACCGTCGGCGGGTCCCGGTCGGTGACCGCCTGCAGGAGCATGCTGCCCAGGCCGGGGATGACGAATACCTTTTTCGATCACCACCGCCCCGATGAGGAGGTTGGTGATTTGCAGCCCGGTGACCGTGAGTACCGGCAGCGCCGCGTTCCGCAGCCCGTGGGCCATGAGCGCCTGCCCGGGGTTCAGGCCTTTCGCCCGGGCGGTCCGCATGAAATCCTCATCCATCACGTCGAGCACCGCCGAACGCACGTAGCGGGTCATGATGGCTGCCTGCACAATGCCCAGCGAAATCACCGGGAGTATCAGCCGGGCCACGAACCCCCTAAAGTCTTCGCTGGGCACGGACCAACCGTTGGCCGGCACCCATTTGAGCCGCACCGCGAACCAGGCCACCAGGAGGATGGCCGCCAGGGAAGCTGGGGATGGCGATGCCGATCTGGCTGAGCACCGTGATGGCCACCCCGTCCCATTTGCGGGCCCGCCTTGCCGCCCACACCCCCAGGGGAATGCTCAACCCCAGGGCCATGACCATGGAGCACCCCACCAGGATGATTGACACCTGGAGCCGGTCGAACACCAGGAAATGTCCGCACCCGATGTGAGCGACATGCCCAGGTTGCCGGTGACCAGGCCCTGCACCCAGGTGACGTATTGTTGCCACAGGGGCTTGTCGATCCCATGGTGGCCGACAGTTTCGCCACCGACTCGTCCGTGGCGGTCACCCCCAGGGCCACCTCAGCAGGGGTTGCCGGGGATGACCCGCAGCGCAATGAAAATCACCAGGCTCGCCACCAGCAAGGTCAGCAGGTAGCGCAGCGTGTTCGCCCCAATTCGTTTCAGCATCATTGTCCTATGCCTCCTTCTTCACCCCGGACAGCACCAACCCGTCGGCGACGGAGTTCCGCGGAATCCCGGTGATGCCGTTGTGGGTGACCACGATCATGGGCAGGTTAAACAGGGGTATCCGCCCCGGCCTGCGCCATGATTTCCGTCACCGCCTGCCGCATGAGCTCCGCATATTCGTCTTCCGGCGCCGCATCCGCTTCCGCCAGAGCTCCCGCACCTTGGGGCTGTCGAAGCCCAGGTAGTAGTCAGGGGTTGCCGAACAGGTGGGGGATGTCCCGCGGTTCGACGTGGGCGATGAGCGACATGTCGTAGTTTTTCCCCTTGAGCACCTTGGCGAGCCACACGGCCGGAAACTCCGTCGACTCGATCTTCACCTTGAAACCAATGTCCGACAGTTGCGAGTACAGGATTTCCGACGCGGATTGGGCGTAGGGGAGTGATGGCACCGAGAGGGTGATTTCGGTGCCCACTGCACCGGCTTCGGCCATGAGCTCCCGCGCCCGCGCCGGGTCGAACTGGTATTCGCTTTCCCGGTGTACCAGGGGTCGGTGGGGAGGCACCGGTGTGCCCCGGTCTCTACCCGTAGCCCTCCCACGTGGTGTCGATGATCGCCTGCCGATCCACCCCGTACATGACGGCCTGCCGCACCCGCACATCGGTGAAGGGCGCGCGCTTATTATTCATGCTGAGCAGCACCTCACCGTTGGTGCTACCCACCTCAACGACGAGATTATTGTCCGCCTGTAACGACTCCAATAATTCCGGTGATTGCAGGCCAATAGCTGCATCAATGGTGCCGGACCGTACCGCGTTGGTGAGGGAAAATCGCGTCCCCGAAATAGCGGAAGACCGCCCTATCGTTGGCGATTTTCCCACCCCAATAGTCCGGCCGGGCCACCATGGTGAGTGAGGTGCCCACCGCCCACTTGTCGACCACATAGGGTCCGGTGCCTACCGGCTTGGTGGCCAGGTTCGCCACCCCGTTGGGGGTCATCATGGCCCTCAACCAGGGTACCCAGTGGACCATAGCCACCCGTTCGAACGTTGTTTCAACACGACCTTGAGGGTGTGCTGGTCGACCACCTCGGTGTGGTCCACCACGGACATGCTGGCTTTTCAGCCCATTGCTCCAGTCCGCCACCCGGTCGATGGAAAACTTGGCGGTGTCCGCGGTGAACTCGTCCCCATTGGAGAACTTCACGCCCTCCCGCAGGTGAAACGTGGTAGGTGCCGGCATCGTCCAGCTCCCACGAGGTGGCCAGCAGCGGTTGGATGGTGCTGTCCTGGTCGATGCGCACCAGACCCTCGTACACATTGCCCATGAGGGCCTGGGGATGCCGCGCCGGAGGTCGTCGTAAAGTCCAACGATGCCGGCGGGGCCGTGGTGCCCACCACAATTGTGTGTGCGGCGGACGTTGCTGGGGTGTCGACCACCGCGTCCCCCACACCGCTGCTGGCCGTGCTACCTGCGGAACATGCCGCAAGCAACCCCACCAACCCGGTCGAAAAAGAATTTTTGCTATTTTCCGCATGATTATCTAAGACTCACCGCCGCTGTGGAATAAATTAAGTTCTGTGACGATTGTGCTGCGTACCTCAACAAAAAAGTTTCTTCCGCTCCCGCACCGCCGTGTGCACCATGATCCTATCGAGCATCATGTGCCTGACCGCCACATTATTAGGGCACCTTGCTTTATCGACGCCCAAGGCTGGTGGCTTACCCTCGTTCTCATATCCCTCACAGTCCCCTTGGTAGGAGTGTTATTAAGCGTTTGGGGAATAATAACCAATTTTCCGGCGATCTCGCCGACCCTATTCTCACAATTGACAATAACGAAGTCCATATCACCGAAAACCGGAATCCGGTTCCCCACCAACCAACTCCAGGTAGGATACCTTTTTCATCAAGGCGCCGACGGCATGCTGTTGCCGGACCATCCCATCACCGATGAAAAATTATGCCGACTACACCTTTTCATTTCCCACCGGTCCCACCATGACCCCCACCCAATTCGCCGATGCCCTCTACCATCGGGGAGTGCGGGTCATTTGGCGGGACTAGCCTGCTACCTTAAACCGGATCCGTTTCCCGAATGATCTTAATGCTGTTCCATGTCCGAATCTTCTCATTCGTCCGCGCAATCCGCCGCTGACAATCCTCCTTACGGAAGAAAATCAATGCTTGCCCCTAATGGCCAGGCCCGCAAGGGCCGGGGCCAGCCACGTGAAATCCGCATTAAAGCAACGGCAGATCAATCGGCGCCCCGACTGCCACGTCACAATCTTGTCCACCATCGACCACAAGAACACGCCCCACGCGGGGATCGCAAACCCCCAATACAGCGGCAGTATCGGCTTCACCACCGCCCCGATGAGCGTCACAATGATCACCGTCATCGCCACCGGGTAAATAAACACAATGATGGGGGTGGCGATGCTAATCACCGTCTCCAGGCCGCCGCTGGCAATCCCAAACGACACCACCGCAAACGTCATCAGCCAGGGTCCGATACGAGATTTTCGGCACCAAATAGTTGAAAAACTCGCTGGTTGCCGCGAGCAGCCCCACCGCCGTCGTCACATGCCAATAACACCACGCCCCCAACACCACCTGGCCCGGGAACCCCTAACACCTGCAACGATGCGTGCGACAATAATGTTGCCCCATCCTTATACGACTGTCCCTCGGGGAATCCAGCGACCCCATGATGGCCAACCCCAAATAAATAGTGCTCAACAGTGCGCCCGCCCCAACGCCGCCATGGTGGTGCCGTGGCAGCGGGTTAGCGATCTTCTGCTCTTTAATCGCCGAAATCACCAAAATGCCAAACGCCAACGCCGCCAGCGAATCCATGGTGAAATAGCCCTCCATCAGCCCCTGCCGGAAACGGCGATGCGGCATACTCCTCGGTGGGGCAGCACCCGGATTGTGCAGCTGGAAACAGCGACAGCACAATCAACACCGCCAATAGCGTCAGCAACGCCGGGGTGAGCACCTTCCCTAGCCGATCCACCAGCCCCGACGGGTTCAACGCCAACCAGGTCGCCACCGCGAAAAACACCAGGTTAAACCCGACCGACGCCGGCGTGCTCTCCCACCCGGTGACTGGGGAAACCGCCGTGGAAAAACTCACCGCCCCCGTCCGGGGAATCCCGAAAAACGTGCCGATCGACAAATAAATCGCTATAGAAAAACACGATGGTAAACACTGTGCCCGCCCGGGCTGCCAACGCCCGAATATCCTGCCCCTGACAACGCAATAGCAATAATCGCCAACACCGGCAGCGCCACCCCACTGATGAGGAACCCGTCACCGCGGGCACAAAAATTATCACCCGCATTAGCCCCCAACATTGGTGGGAAAAATCAGATTCCCGCACCAAAAACATGGAAAACAACATAAGCGCAATAGCAAACAGCGCTCGTTTGGACATCAGTCCTCCTTTGGGGGCAACAATAGTTACTTCCTCATAGATGCTATACGGGTCAGCGCCTGATGCAGAATTTCCCGCGACGTGGCGAAATTCAGTCGGACACAATCGGTACCGATCTCCCCAAACCAGGGCACCATCATTCACCGCAACCTTCGCATGCTCCAACAAATACGTGGCCTTATTCCCCGGAATATCCGTCTCTGACAAATCCAGCCATAACAAATAGGTTGCCTCCGGCACCCGAAGCTTCACCCCGGCAACGCATTCGGCAACTCTGCCACCAAAAATCCCGATTCGCCTGCAAATATTCCACTTCAGCATCCAGGAACTCCCGGCCCGACCGGTATGCGGCCTCCGCAGCCACCAACCCCCAGAATCGACGCCCGTCCTTCGTAGCATTCGTCAATCCCCTTGCCATACCCGCTCATCGTCCGCATTGCTGAAAAATAATCTGCGCACACTTGAGCCCCGCAGTGTTCCACGCCTTCGACGTTGCTGTTGCCGTGATACACACCCGGGCCGCGGTCTCGCTCACCCCAGCCGCCACCACATGCTGCTGGCCGTCATACACCAACGGGGCATGAATCTCATCCACCAACACCCGCGCCCCAAACTCGGCCGCCAAATCGGTGATCCCCACCAACTCCTCCCGCTCAAACACAAACCCCAACGGATTATAGGGTTACACAACAACAAACACCCGGCACTCTGCGCAAACGCTTTCCGCAGCTCCCCTAAATCAAACGACTCAACAAAATCCTCCCGGCCGGTGGCCTGCAGCAGCTGGAAAAACGGGGATAGGCCGGCACCGGCACAATCACCTTCGAACCCGGCGTCGTAAAATGCTCAATGGAAATCAACAGCGCCCGCACCACATCCGCGACCGGATGCACCCATTCCGGCCGGGCCGTAAACCCATACCGGTCCCGGTAAAAATCCGCCGTCGCCTCGGCCAGGCCGGACTGGTTCTCCGCCGGATACCCGAACGACTCCGCCGACACCGCTGCCTGAACCGCATCCACCACCGCCGGGACAGGTGGCAAAATCACCTCCGCCACCCACAACGGAAGAACATCAGCCCCATAACGGGTCCACTTCATAGTGTTTCGGGCCTGCAATTGATCGTAAGAAGGAAAAACGCATGCGTCTATGGTAGTACTGATGAAGGGTGCAGCCGCGACGGACTAAAAATCACAACAAGGTATTATGCCTCAAAAAGACCGGCAAGAACACCCGCCTGAATTAAAAATAACACCAAGATTATGCGGGCCCCGAACGCACACGAGGAAAGGCACACGATGCACACGACGACAAAACTCGGCACCATAGTTGTCATAAGCCTGCTGCTCGGTGGCTGCTCATTCTTCGGCGGCGACGACTCCGACGCCGCAGCCTCTGCCTCGGCATCCGCAGCCGCCAGCCCCGTCTTCCAGGCGAAGGAAGTATCACCGATCACCGCCGCTGAACTCGACAAACCCCAAACCGACCCCGGGCTCAACGTCGAAATCACCCTCCAGGCCGCCGGCTACAATCCCGCTGGCACCGGCTCCGTCATCTACGTTTTGGTGAAAAACCTCAACGAAGCCTCCTCCCCACCGATGCCCCTCACCGTCCACCCTTGAAGGCGCCAACCCCATTACCGAAGGCACTATCGGCCTTGACCTGCCGCTCGGGCCCCGGCGCCGCCGCCAACCTCCAATACGCCTTCGACGCCCCCACCAGCGCGCTCTCCAACGCCCGCTTTTCACCATTGGAAACATCATCTACCAGGGAGATCTCGCCAACGTGTAGCTGAGCGCGGGGTCTGAACATTTAGCGGCTATGGGACGCCCCCACACAGGCTCACCGGTGCCACCACCTCAGGCCACTCACAGTGCTTCCCACCGCGTGTGCTGTTGTGTGTTTTGCCAAGCCACTGTTTAATGAAACCCATGACTGACGTAGTAGTGCTTGTCGATGACCACGGCCATCCCATTGGCACCGCCCCCAAAGCCACCGTTCACACCACCGACACGCCACTGCACCTCGCCTTCTCCTGCTATGTTGCCCACAATGGGAAAATATTGGTGACGCGCCGGGCGTTGCTGAAGAAAACCTGGCCAGGCGTGTGGACGAATTCCGCCTGTGGGCATCTCGCGCCGAAGGAAACCGCCCAGCAGGCGGTGCTGCGGTGGGTGCCGCACGAGCTGGGGGTTCCGGTGCGTAACCTGCGTGTGTGCTGCCGGAGTTCCGCTACCGGGCGGTGGATTCCCGGGGCATTGTGGAGAACGAGATCTGCCCCGTGTTCATTGCTGAGGTGTCGGGGAGGTGCAGCCCGCCGCCGACGAGGTGGATTCGTACCAGTGGGTCACGCCCGCCGACCTGTTGGCAGCGGTTGATGCCGCCCCGTTTACGTTCAGCCCCTGGATGGTCGAGCAGCTAGCATTCCCCGAACTGCGGTCTGCGCTACTAGCCCTTTCCGCTTGACGACGGCCAAAGGTGTGCTTGCCTTCGAAATGAATGGTCACGAATAACTCTAGAGGATTGCTCACGGTACCTGGAAGAAAAATAGTGCCTCACAGCATAAAAATTGAGAGAACATGTATACCTATCGTGATGTAAAAAGTGGTGAGGCCTACCGGGGACTACTAGAATCCCTGGACTGGAAGAAACCACGGAAAAAGAAGCAACATTTACGAAAAATCTACCCCAACGGGTTATTGTTTGAAGCTTATTTTGGTTACGCGACTTTTAATCATTACCCCGGTAATTTCTCTGGCATCCCAGTGTTTCGGGTTATTTCACCACAATGGCGGAAACTCGCACGAAAACTTGGGCTTAACAGTACAGAAGGATGCCTTTATTTTCTAGATGTGACAAACCCTATCTATGCGGATTTCGTGAATCAAGAAACCAGGATGTCGTATCTTGCGTCTTTGATGATCTCGATGTTGATTCGTTTACCCGATTTAACACGGCAGCTGATACGTTCATGGATTCCTTCCAGGTAGCGAATTACATCACGCTCCCTCTGCGGGAGTTTCGTATCACCTGGAATGACACGTCAATACCGGCAATGGTGGGATACCTAGCCATGATGGGTGATATGTCGTCAAGTAAAAAACTGTATGACCATCACTATGGCTAATGGCGGCATAGACTATGCCCCATCACAGGAAGACCTCAAACAATAGCCGACCACTACCACCTTGATACAGCAAGCTCAACAGGCCCGTGACATGAAAATCATTGGCGATCCCTCAGGAACTCCAGCGAATCATGGTGGTTTGTAATCGGATAGCGGCGGAGAATATTGTGAACTTCGTAGATGGTGAGGATGATATTGTTGCCCATGCCTTCTCCGCTGAGACTTCTGGGCGGCTCATTGGCGTGTGCAATGACTATGACATTCACGAAGACCATGCAGTAATTGCAGGAACCCGCCCCAAAGGATTTTTGATTTATTGGGTCGAGAATTCATCGGCCAATATTTCCTGCTGTTCTCCGAGGATGAGCGACCAGCGGTGCTGTTTATGGCCGTAGACTATAAGTTGATTGCTGGCCCGTTGTCGTTCTTGCATCGTGTCTTTCCGGATCTTTCCATGCAGAATCGGGAATTTATCGAGTCGAAGAACGAAGAACTCTCCCGCCCGCACTTTGTCGGGTATGAGCAGGCCCTGGAAACCGCCACCCGATTCATAGATTGGTTGGACTAGAGAATGATAACTGTGAATGATTTTTCTCGCCTATGTTGAGGAAACCACCCGTAATGAGTTATGGATCGATCATGATGCATACTATTTCGACGGTGATGTTTACATCGCAGCCGGGGTATCAACATCGTATCCTTCCTACTATGAGTTTTATATCCGCAATGCGAAAAGTGGAGCGTTTGTATTCCGTTCAGGAGTATATCCTAGAATTATGGACGGTTGATCCTAAGGTGACGAAACCGTTTTACCTATCAGAAAACACAATCCGATTCGTGACAGATGACAACGAATACCGTGACCCTAGGAAAACAGAACTCATATTCACCGGAGACGAAATCTTCGTCACCGCCTGCGATTTTCCAGTCGTAGGATGGGGAGTGGATTGGCTGTCCCCCAAGACCTGCCGGCGCGGGAGGTAGAGGAAGCAACCCGATTCCAAAAACTAATTTTCGACGACACGGTACCCTGACTGGCCACAAGAACCAGGAAGAAAAACCGGCTGCAACAACGCTCCACTACTACCGCGTCCCAGCCCAAGAAACCAGAAGACTAAGCGAACTCAAAAACAGTTCCCGTGGTAGCAACTCGAAACGACCGGATACATCAGGGTACCCGCATATGAGTATCACGAATAATTATTGGGTGATGTTAGAGCTTTTATGGCGGTCGGAAACCCCTGCCCAGGATGACAGTAGGATGGATGGCATGGAATAGGCAGGTTGCTTACAATATGGCGGAATATATTCCCGAGATGCTGCAAAAGCTCCAGCAACACTAGACATACTCGACACCACACCTTTGGCGTCGAATAAATGGGCAATGGACATTCTGCCAACTTCGAGAGTTCTACGTGCTGCGGCTGCCCGGGGTGAAGGCGTAATCATTATTGGCGAACTGCAAAGATGAAGAAGCCAAGCTAGACGGTATGTTCTTTCTGATTTCCACCTGTTAGTGTAGATGAGTTTTCCCCAGCGACTGGGTAAGTTTCAATCTCATGCATATTGGTGGTTTTTAGGAGGTTTATTAAATGTATTCCGAATATGTTTTTGGCGAAGAATGCCTGACGAAAAGAACATGCTCACTAGTCCTGCGCCACCAGGTAGCGCAAGATGCCAACCTGCACTTCTATATCTTCTTCAAATTCAAGACGCTCCAAAAATTTTCCGACATGACGCATCAGTACGGTGGCGCGCTGCTCTGGCATTGGGATTTTTACAGACACACCGCTCGGGTTTCTGTTTCGAAAGCCCATTGTAGGTTGGTGGAATTTGATTGCTCTGATCCTAAGAGTGATCCTGCAGGCGCATTCTTTCACTCCCTCAATACCGCTCTTGGAAGCAGAGCAATGGTGAGTGATGACCCAACATTCCCAGACAAAGCGAAGCCTCTTCTAGTCTGATGACTATTCTCCAGCGACGTTCATGGGGACTGGAAGAAGAGCGGCCCACCGCTTAATATCGACGAAGAACTCATCAACGCTGGCGCGCTACTTACCTATGTAGTAGAGATTTACGATCAACCAGACGACAAAGAAGACTATTGGATGGAATACCTATGCGTCAACGATTCACGCGACGAGCTCTACTAACCTCAAAGAAAGCTTATTCAGCATCCCCAACACGATGACTAGTCTTTGTAAGTAAAGAAGATCGAGCTAGACGGTATGTTCTTTTCTGATTTCCCACCTGTTAGTGTAGATGAGTTTCCCAGCGACTGAATAAGTTTTAAGGATGAAATAATGTCGCTTCTGAGGAAGTTTTTTGAAGAACCCATTGACGTGTTTTTACCAGCGCTGGTCCAAGCTCGCAGACCACATGCTTGCTGACCCAGACCTGAACATGTATCTATGCGTCATCCAATACCCATTCGTAGGGGGTGCAAGGCTTCGGGAAGCACCAGACCTTATCCCTAAATGGTGTGGGTATTTCCTACCGAGAAACAAGAAATGTTCATGCGTGTTGCTCGAAGAGGAGACATCGGGGTGTTCATGTTTGATAAAACCGCCCAATACCCGAATGCCTTATACCGGACCATGGACGACCTCATGTGGGTAAGAGAATCCATCGTAGTCACAAACGACCCAGATTTTCCCATCAACGTGATGGACGAAATGATTTGTCTATCCCAATGCGTACCAGCAAAGCCTGGGGTTAAGCCGTCGTTTATGTTGGGCAGTAAGAGTTTTAGGTTTACTTTTTGTGCACAGTGATTTCCCCGGGAATGGTGTACGGGCATATCAAGACGAATAATGAAACAATGTGGAACATCTTCCAAGGGATAGAGAAGAAAGCTCATTCAGTTGCTGGAAGGATGTATGTTGAATGATTATCCTGTAGAAGAATAGGGAAACAAGGTTGGTAGTGTATTTGGTAAGAGTGTGAACAAAATGACCTATTGATTCCGCACTGTCGATGACTTACATACTCACCCAAAATCTCCTCACATTAGAGTGAATATCATCACCACACTAGGGTATCCCACACCACTGCTCACCATGCTTAGGGATCTTCACTAGCGTGTAGATCATTATGCTTTTACTTATAAGAAAACATAGGGCAAGAAACTTTGACTAGTTCCAACAACTGTTTTTAGGACCATCAACAATATTTTAAATACGTTTGATAGGACTTTTCGTGCAAAAACACTACCATCCAGGCCATGAACGTGAAAAGGATAAACTGACATTGTTATTTGAGGAAAAATTCGAAGAACCCATTGACGTGTTTTACCAGCGCTGGTCCAAGTTGGCGGATCATATGCTTGCTGACCCAGACCTGAACATGTATTTGTGTATCAGCGATTACCCATTTGTAGAGACCGCAAGACTTCGGGATATTTCGGGCCTTATCCCCAGGTGGTATGGGTATTTCCCCACCAAGGAACAAGAACTGTTCATGAAGGCTGCCCGAAGGGGAGACATTGGGGTGTTCATGTTCGATAAGACTGCCTCGCTATCCGAATGCTTTGTATCATGCTATGGGCGGCAAAATTTGGGTGGAGAGTCCATCGTGGTCACGAATGACCCGGATTTTCCCACCAATGTGATGGACACAATGATTCACATGTCCCAACACTCACCAGTAGAGCCCAGGGGTTGAACAACAGTTTATGTTGGGTAGCAAGAGTTTTAGGCTTTCTTTTGAGCACAGTGACCTCCCTGGAATGGTGCACGGGCATATTCTGGCGAATAATGAAATAATGTGGAATATTTTCCATGGAATGGAATAAGAAAGCCCGAAGCCTCTTCACTGCTGGAGCAATAAGAGGTAGATGAGGCATACCAGCCGCACCTGGTGCCGAGGCGGCCCAAAGATGATCCTGCGTTTGGCACCTTTGGGCGTCGTCAAGCGGGCTAAAGCAGCTTCTCGGCGGTACCCAGCGGCACATGCAACCATTCTTTGCGATGGTTGTAGTCGTAATCAACCTCGTACATGAGCTTGTCCATGACATACGCATCAAGCAGCTTATGGTCGTCGGGGCTCAACGCGCCGTAACCGTCGAGGAAGTCGGCAAACCCGCGACCTGCGCATAGTCGAAACTCCGCACCATGCCCGCCAGGTCCCGCATGGGGAATCCGGCGAGGCGCTGCGCGAGCGGAACCGTGGGCTCACCCTCGAAATCAATCAAATAATACTGGCCGTCCGCATACAGGGATCTGCGCCAGTGCAGGTCCGCATGGATACGCTGCACCGGAAACGACCGCGGCAAATCCTCGTACGCCGCCAACGCCACATCCTGAAACTTGCGCACCACCGGGGTGCGCTCGCAGAACAGCTCCAACCGGTCCGTGAACTGCTTATAGCGTCTCTCGCGTCCCCACGCCGGTGGGAAACGCCTCGGCAAGATCCTCGTGGACATCCTTAATGACCGCGCCCAACCGGCGTAAATGCGGGCCCAAATCCGGCCGCAAATCCCACATGCTCACGGTATCGGTGAGCCGACTGGACACAATCGCCGTCGTGTAATCACCATAGGTCAAATGCCCCAAATACTCCGGCACGTGCCGATGTAGTGCCCGTGTCACCTCCACATCCGGGTGCAGCCCCGGTTCTGCAGGTGCGGAAAAACTTCCAAATCGTTGTGCGGGTAATAAACGACGTGTTCGTTTGCAACGCATTCACCGGCGTGCTTTCCGCCATCTCCGGGTCGTCCAGCAGCTCCGTCAGCTTATCGCCATGCACCTGAAACCGCGTGTCATGCCCCAAGCACACATCGGCGACCGGGTCTCCCGCCACGTTTTGAACCAAACTCTGACTTAATGTAATCATTTCATTCCTTCACGAATATAACCCAATGGGTCAGTAATAATGTCCGTGCTGCCATCCAGGTGCGCTACCAGCACTTGCTTGTCGACGCCATACTCCGGCCAATCCGGCTCCTCACCGTGAATAAACCGAGTGCCTTCTCATGCACCAACTTTTCCAATGGTGGGCAGTGCTTAATCTCGGGGATATCCTGCGGGATACTGTCGAAAATTGCCGAAAAACCAGGGAATGTCCGCGCAATGGTAGATCGGATCCTGCGTGGTTCCCTCGATACCCAGCACCCACGTTTTCTTCGGATTCGCGTCCGCCACCCGGACCACAAACTTCCCTAATCATGGCGTCACCAATCAGATAGCCAATCTCCCGTACCCGGTGGGGCGGGCAGCCACAATGTGGTTGCCCCAAACAGTCGGCGGAAGAAGGGCCGCAGCGCCCGACCCCACCAGGAGAAATCCCTGCTTCCGGCTGGCCAAGAGCATCTCTTCTTGGCTGCTCGTGACCACCAGCGGAATATCCGCCGACAACTCCTGGGCGCGAAACGGGTACGGCCCAAACCGCAGAATCATTCTGGATGAGGCTCCGCATTCGGGCCCTGGGTCTTCTCCAGCCTGTCATAACCCACCTACCTAGCGCGCCCCGCGTGAGCCTGGTGCGTAATAATATTTTGGCCAGCCGCGACCGGAATGGGCGACGGGGAAAACGCTGGTGACATCGCCCACGCTCGCCGAAACGCCCCTATAGTGGTCGCGGCGGCATAGCCACAGCACAATGCCCTGCCCCCGCCGACTGGCCCACCAGGGTCACATTTGTGGGATTACCGCCAAAGCTTTCAATATTTTTCTGCACCCACTCCAGCGCCATCTCGCAGTCATCAATGCCGCGATACCGGTTCGGCTCCTCGCCATTAAACCGGTGAAACCCAAAAACCCCAGACGATAGCTCACGCTCACCGTCACCACCCCGTCGCGGGCAAACGGCACAGCATTAAACCATGGTTCATCGTAGCTACTGGCCTCATAGGAGCCGCCATGGATAAACACCACAACCGGCAGGTCATCGAGAGGCTTTCGCAGATGCGGGGGCGGTGATGGATAGCACCAGCTCACATCTCCTTCCCATCTTCGCCACACTTGTGCATATGCAAATCCTCATGCTGTGGGGGCTTGCTACACCGAAACGTGGTGCTATGCCGTACACAATCCGTTTGAAAACCGTGACGTCATTGGCGACCGTGGTCCCAGGAACTGGCCAGACGGAGCGTTGACAATAATTTCACCCATGCAGGCGAGTTTAGCAACTACGATGAGTGTTCGCGACCGTCAACCCGTTTGCCCAACCGTCGACGCTTCCCCACGAATTGCCGCCATTCGACCACATTAGCGAAGACCACTTCCGGCCGGCCTTCCGGGATGGCATGGCGCACCACGAGCAAGAACTCGATGCCATCGCCACGAATCCCGAACCGCCCACGTGGGAAAACACGATCGAGGCCCTGGAGCGCAGCGGGGCGGAACTGCGTCGCGTTTCGGCGGTGTTCTTCAACCTTCTCGGCACCGACGCCACCGAAGAACTCGAAGCCATCGCCGCCGACATTGCCCCCTCAGCTCGCCGCCCACACCGACAAGTTGTACCTGAACGAGCAACTCTATGGGCGGATCACGGCCGTCACCCCACCCGACGATCCCTGAACTCGGCGGCTCCACGACCATATCCTGCGGCAATTCCGCCGGCACGGCGCGGCCCTCGACGCCGAGGACAAACAGCGGCTGACCCAACTCAACGAACGGCTGAGCGTGCTGGCCGAACACCACCCACAACCTGCGGAAGAAACCACGCGGCTGGCCGTGGCATTTGAACGCGACGAACTCCAGGGTCTCGACGAGGGGCGCATCGCCTCCGCGGCCGAAGACGCCCAAACCCCTGGGGCGGACCGGTTACGTGATCTCGCTGGGGCTACCCACCGTGCAGGAGGAGCAGGCGCCTTAGAGTTGCTGGCGTCCCGCGCCCGCCTGTACGAGGCATCCCTTCAGCGGGGCCGGGGCGCGAACGGCCAGGTTTTTAGTGGAGATCGCCCAACTGCGGGCCCAGCGTGCGGAGCTTTTGGGATACGCCACCCATGCGGGACTATGTGATTGCGGAAGAAACCGCGCCACCACCGATGCGGTGCGCACAATGCTGTTTGACTTGTCTCCGCGGCGGCGCTACGAACGCCCGCAACGAACTGAAACTCCTGGTCGAAGCCGCAGAAACCGCCGGGGACGCTGAGGGCTGATGGTGCAGGTGCCGGCGCCAGTGCCGTGACCGTGACCGATGCGGACCGCCCGTTTTGGGGAAAGCAAGGTGCGAACGGGACTACGCGCTCGACGAAGCGGCACTGTCCCACTATTTCCCGCTCCGCCAGGTGCTGGTCGATGGGGTGTTTTGATGTCGCCCACCCTGCTCTACGGCATCACCATCATTCCCCGACCGGATCTCACTGGCTACGCCGCGGACGTGGACGTGTGGGAGGTACTCGACGAAGACAGCACCGGCATTGGGCTGTTTCTCACCGACTATTATGCCCGGCCGTCGAAGCGGGGTGGGGCGGATGTCCACCGTTGACCAGTCCGAGCTGCTCGGCACCAAAACCCGTGGTGGTGAACGTGCTGAACATCACCAAACCCGCCGACGGCTCCCAACCATTGCTGTCGCTGGACACGGTGACCACGCTGTTCCACGAGTTCGGGCACGCCCTCCATGGGCTGCCGTCCAAGGTGCGGTATCCGAGTTTTTCCGGCACGAATGTGCCACGGGACTACGTGGAATTCCCCTCACAGATCAACGAAAAACTGGGCGGTGGACCCCACGGTTCTGCGCCACTATGCCCGGCACGTGGACACCCAGGAGCCCATTCCCGACACGCTCGTGAATGCGATTCATGCGTCCCGGCAGTTCGGCCAGGGCTTTGCCACCAGCGAATACTTAGCGGCCGCGGTGATCGACCCTGGCGTGGCACTCCCTCAGCGCCGCGGAGGCCCAAAACCTGACGGCCGATGACATCGACGCCTTCTGAACAGCAGGCGTTGGCGGCGGCCGGGCTGGAGGTGACGCCCCGATACCGATCCACCTATTTCGCCCATGTGTTCGGTGGCGGCTATGCAGCCGGCTACTACTCGTACCCGTGGGCCGAGGTGCTGGACGCGGACGGGTTCGCCTGGTTTACCGGAGCAGGGTGCCGCCGGCCCAGACGCCGAGGTTGCGCGGATGCGTGCTGCCGGGCAGCGATTCCGGGACGTGATCCTATCCCGGGCGCAGCCGACGACTATGCGGCTGCGTTTACCGCCCTACGCGGCCGGGATAAGGACATCACCCGCTGCTGACCCGGCGCGGACTGCGGGTGCACTCGTGACCGTGGTGGATGTGGTAGCCAGTTTCTGATTACCAGCCCGTTTTGGTTGCAGGGGCTCATCATGTTTTGTGGTGGTGGTGCCCCTGCGCGGCCCCTGGCGATGGTGTGGCTGCGGCTGGTGGACTTTCATTGGCGCCACCATGTTCCGGGTTCGAACATGGTTTCGGTACCGTCGGTAGTATTCGGTTGCTTTGCGACGCCCAATGGTGGCGGGTGGGAATCACGAAATCATGTCATGTGTTTTTGCCTGAATGGTTGCGGTTCAAGAGAGTCTGCAAAGGGCGGAAGGTATCCGCATGTGGGAAAAAAAGTTATTGCGTGCGTGGTGAAAACTATGAAATGGGTAGTGAGTAGACAAGTAATTTTATTTTTTAGGATTCCTCCTTGTGGTGGTGATGCTCTTTGTGGCATCCCTGCTGGCGGAGGATTACATGCAGGAGAAACAGCAAGCGGTTACTGCCGGGACCACCATCGTCCCGGAATCCATTAACTCGAAACCGACCAGGCCGTCGGCCGGGCAATAGAACAATACGAAGCAGTCCTCGATGCCCAATGGACTGATCGTGATTGCACACCATCATTCTGCCCACATTCCAGTCGAGCAATTCCCCGGTGTTCCAACAGGCAGAGGGACTATTTACCAAGCATGAACGAAACAACATCGAAGAGCGAGGAAACCCTACTTGCCTACCCTCCTCATCACGCGTTCAAGTTCGCAGCGATATTGAACTGTACAGCGTCAAAAGCAAAAATAATGATGAGCTTGAGCAATCGTGTACGTCACAATTATCAAAACATCCGAGGATAACGAGAAAAACAGCAACAGTTCCGACATTCACATCATGACTTGCCCCCAGCAGCCTCAACAACGGTGAATACGTGGTCATGGAAGACATAATTGATGGTTCCAACATGCAAGTGCCGCACATCCAACCCCTCTATACCAATGGTTAAAGTATTGGTACCACGGAACATATAAATTATTTTTATAGGTTGTATCGGATTGCATAGCGGGGGTAAAAGCTTATTAATCTGGTTTTTTGGATAAGCATGGGTTAATCGTGAGGTAAGACGACCCTGGTAGCGCAATATGCTTTCTTAAAACTTCGGTCAAGACACCAATGAGCGGTACCGATTCATACCCCCATCCTGTTGATGGGCGCTAGACTACGCGCCGGGGATTGTCGTAGGGTCGCAGATACGTTGATGATTATCCCACAACACACATCAACATCAGATTCTCTATGTCTATAGATTTTGGGAGCGTAAGTCATGACGTTAACACCTCGGATATGGCATGGGGTGAGGCCGATCTTCTTTGGTGACCGCTCATTGGGTTTAGATTTATGTGCGCCATGGGCGTCGTCGTAACGCCACCCGCTGGGTGAGTTCGAGGTTTATTGAAGGTTATTTATCTACAAAACGGTGGGGTTAGTGACGCGGTGCGAACAATAATAGCGGTGCTACGGACAATGGTGTTGTTGGCCCTGGTGGCAATGGTCGGGTATATAGCGGTATCCGGCTATCAGGGGTATCACAAGTCGTATCCGGCTTATCCCGAGCAACAAACTGCCGGTCAAACGATTGACCAGGCGGTTGGTAAGGCGGTAGAGAAGTATGAGGAAGTGCTTGACAAGGAACAAAAATAATCCTCATTGCACGCTATCGAATTGTCCGATTTCCAGTAAATTCATTCCCGGTGCCAGAGAACCGGGCCCTCTTCACCAACGCGGAACTCGTCAATTTTCGCAGGTGGGTGACCAAAGAGAAACCGCGAAGCAGCATTGACCTTTATAGCGTGTCGGCCAACGAGAATGGTGTGGTCGAGGCGATCGTCTATGTCACGATGGTGAAAATGCACCTCCCCAGAAAACGACTATCCCTACAGCAGCACGACGGATGTGCACCGAATGATTTTTGATTCCCAGCCACCACCATGAGGCCGACTAGTGGTGATGGAGGACGAATATTTCCCATGATGGATGCGATGAAATACCCCGCCGCGTTCTCGCCCTCTACACCAGTAGCGAAGACGAAGACATGTTTCCCGAATGCAGCGAACCCGGTTCGCCCCACAGGTTCGCAGGCTTAACCCGCAGCTTTACGACGAGGTGATCGGTGTGTTGCGGCAGCGAAGTAGAACCATCATCATCGTGGTGATCGTGGTGTTATTTGTCGGCTACTCGGTGCACACCGCGGGTGGAAAGCCGGCGGACCCAGGCGGTGGCTCGGGCAATCGAGGAATACATGGCGGTTCTCGACGCCGAATGGGTCGATGCGGATTGCATGCCGGATCATTGCCCGAAGTCGAGTAAGTCGCTTCCCGGGTACCCCAGGATCGGGCCCTGTTCACCTCCACCGAGGGCGGCATCATTAGGGGTCGGGGGTAAGGACGTATCTACCGTTGCGCCGGTGCGAAGTAGCCTGGCCATTTATGAGTTAAAGAAACAAAAAGCATGGGGTGGTGGAGGCCTATGTGGATATCACCGTTACCCAATGTCCGTTTTCGGGGAACAAAGGTGACCCATATGAGGTGCTTCCCGACCTGTATCGGATTACTCTTGCCCCTAGCGTCGTCGATAAGCATAGCTATGTGGTCATGGACGATGAATACTTGAACCCCACCAAATACCGCCCGGGGCCTGGTGGTGTCGCCATCTATTACCGGGATAATGGGAGGAAAGCCCTCAATGCTTCGGGTAGTCAGCAGGATTATCGTGGTGGGTCCGATCATTCTGGTGCTTGTGTTGGTTGTGGGCGGGTGCGTGCTAGAGGATTTGCAGTGGCGGCAGATGATGCACCCGGATTGGCCCAAGCAGGAGACGGCTGGTGCTGAGGTTGATAGGGCGGTTGGTGCTGCGGTGGATCGGTATGAGGCGGTGTTGGATGCTCAGTGGGGGACGCGGATTGTGTGGTGGAGCGGTGTTCGAAGTCGAGTAAGTCGCTTCCTGGTATGCCGCGGATCGGGTGGAGTTCACCAAGGAGGAACGCTTTAACCTGGAGCAGAAAGCCCATTACCTGTCCCGCGAGCCTGTGAGCAGCACAGATTTATACAGTGTGGTGAAAACCGACGCGGGTGTGGAGGCCATTGTGTATGTGACGGTCGCCAAGTGCTATAGGTCGGAGGTGATCTGGGCTACGGACCCGCACCGCATGATGCTCGCCCCCAGCACTAGTCGCGCGGGTGAGTATGTGGTGATGGAGGATGCCATCCTCACCATGAAGGAGTCGGAGAAGTACCCCGAGGCGTTCTCCCCGCTGTACTCCGGCCGGAAGGGGAGGAACCAGACTGCTCGTAACACCCACCTTTTGTATGATGATGGTAGCGGTTGACCCCAAACAGTTAATGATTCTCGCTTATAAATAGAACATTAATGATGAGGAAGGTGGATTATGGGGGCGTCGGTGAATTGGGACCGGCTCGTGGTCGTCGGGTCGCTGGGTTTTGTGGTGACGATGGTGCTGGTCGGTGCGTTCGTTGTTCACGACGACGATGGGCCGATACCGTATGCGACCCGCCCCGACCAGTATTCTGCTGGCCCGATCGTTGACCAGGCGGTTGGTCGGGCGATAGAGCAATACCGGGAGGTGCTTGACGAGGGGCAGAACAGCCCTGACTGTACTTGGTTGAACTGCCCGATCGCCAGTAAATATATTCCGGGCGTACCGGAAGATCGGGCGCTCTTTACCGATGCGGAACGATCTGAGCTAGGGAGAGTCTCCTTCGGTGAGCGGGCGCGAAGCGGGTTCAGCCTCTACAGCGTGAACCGCCAGGATGATGGCATGGTGGAGGTCATCGCCTACGTGGTGGCGTTCAAATGTTTTGATCTGCAAGATGGGGTGGGAGTAGTGGTGGCACGTTTCTGCACCGAATGCTGCTCGCCCCAGCCAAGTGGATGAGCATGAGTATGTGGTCATCAAAGATAACTTCTTGCCCATGATGATGGATTCTGTGTACTCCGGTTCGTTTGATCCGCTCTACATCAGCCGCAGGAGCGCAGCAGAGTTGAAATGCCTCTAGGAGGAAGGAATTAATTGTTGAAAATTAATTCCTGAAAACCGGGTGGTCCGTTCTATCTCGGTCGTATGTATTTAGTATTGATGATTGTAACTACTAGTATGTATGCTTGGTGGTATGAATACACGCGAACGTTTGGTGGATGCCACCCAAGAACTGTTATGGGAACAAGGCTATGCTGCGACTAGTCCAAAAGATATTCTTCATCGGGCTGGTGCAGGACAGGGTAGTATGTATCATCACTTTGCTGGTAAACAGGAGCTGGCAGTTACTGCCCTGAGGCTAGTGCAGCAGCGATGCGTTCCGATGTGGAAGCTTTGTTGGATGTGAAGAGACCAGCTATGGAGCGTCTCATTGCATATTTGGAACGTCAGCGTGATTCATTACGTGGATGCCGCATGGGTCGTATGACATATGATGCTGACGTGCTAGCAACTCCAGAGCTGCTAGCACCAGTATCGCGGACCTTGGGCTGGCTGGTTGATACCATCGCCGAAGTGATTCGCCAGGGTATTGATGCTCAGGAATTTCCTGCAAGCGTGGATGCCCATCAGCTTGCTTCTATGGTGGTTGCCACTGTACAAGGCGGTTATGTCTTGGCCCGTGCTCAATGGAATCCAGCAGAATTTGATGCTGCTGTAAATGGTGCTGTCACTCTTCTGCGTGCGTGGAAAAACAATGGGCATTCCGCTTGACCATTCCACCAGTGCTATGGAGTCAAGATTTGCTATTTTGACTGCAAGTCTCTGTTGACTGTTTATGGCATTACCCTTGCCTGACAACTGCAAACTTATGACTAACTCTACTCGCAATTATGTAATCAAGGAGAATCGCTAATGTATGCTATGCAATATCAAGTTGGTCTTCCTGCCGACTATAACATGCAAATCATTCGGGATCGGGTAAAGAAGACTGGACACCTGATGGATGGTTTTTGCGGGCTTGGAATTTAAGGCCTATCTCATTCGGGAAAAGTCTAAAGGTGCTGGTCGAAATGTGTATGCCCCGTTCTATGTCTGGCGTAACATCGATGGAATGCGCAGTTTCTGTTGGGGAGAACCTGGCTATTCAGCAATCGTTCGTGATTTCGGCCGTCAGCCGATTCAGGACTGGACTATTCATCGCATCGTTAGGGGACCAATATCCTATGCTGATGCGCGTAGCCTTACTCTCACCACAGTGTCGCTACCAGTCGACATTGCACCCTCTCTGTGTCTAGATTCTGTCACCCAAGACTTCTTGAACAGCGTTGCTGATTCTACGGTTACACTTGTCACCGCTGTTGATGTCACCAATTGGAATGCTATTTTTGTTGAGCTTAGTAACAGGGAATCAGATCAGAGCGTGACCAGTTCCCTCTCTTATGAAGTGCTACATATGTCGTACGGAAGCTAGTTTCTCTTCTCATGCTTGACTGAAGCCTTCGAGGGGAAATAATTAATCGTTAAAAATTAATTCTTGAAACCGGGTGGTTCGTTCTATCTCGTCTGCGGTCATGCCAGGCTTTGAAACCTTTTGGTCCGCTTTGCGGCTTCTCAAACGAATAATAGTGCGGAACCACACTTACTGCCGGTAATCCTGATTTCCGCGGCGTAGGGCTCATCCATACTGGTATCATCCGTCACAAATTGTATGCAATGATCCGACCAATAGAATGGTCGCTCTATCCGTGGGTCCACATCCCATTCCTCAAGAATGGTCTCGATCGTGGGTATGTATCAGATCAATGGTGGCGTCGGTAATGTAAAACCTCATAGTGAGCGCCATAATATGTCCAAATGCCCGCCTTAATATAGACGTCATTGTCGAAAAACCAGGATTCGTGGGTAATCCACAGCTCATCACGGAATTCGTTATAGGCGTAGTCGTAAAAATCTGATACCGATATCATTCCCCCAATATAGCGACAACCCAGCTAGCGGCGTCGTAAAAGCTTCTTAAACGCATAGGGAAACAGGATATACTGATTTTGGGGTAGGCAGGCTAAACTAATGCGCAATCACATCAGGAAGGGAACCATGGCCATCCGGAAGAGCTGCGCAAACAAGACCAACGCCTGCCAAAACCCAAGCGCGCATACCCACGATCACAGAGTGACCCAATCGCTGTATCTGCTGATAGCCATCGTGATCGTGGCCTGGCTGGTGTCGATGATTCCCTAATTAGTCGGCGCTGGGCGGTGGGATGCCTCCGCAATTTTATGGAAGAGCGGCATCTCGTTCAGGTCATCAATCACACAATATTGCCCTGGGCGTTACGTAATGGCACACACCAGTTCGGGTACTGCTCCTTCGCGGTGCCCGGCTGGTTTTGCACATTCTCGTCACCAACCATGTCCACTAGGGCTGTGCACGTTAGTGCTGCCGGCGTGTGTGCCACAAACCGGTGTGCTGCTGTCACCAGCACCTCCACGTCGCCCCGCTCATCCTGGCCCGGCCGTGGAAATTATCCATGTGGAAGTCTTCACCGGCGAAACCACCCTGTTCCAGCACCCGGTTGAGCACCCCGGCCTGCCAGTTCAGGTCATCATTGAGCTCTTCGTCAAGATTGCTCTTGAGCAGGCCCAACTCGTTGCGCAGCGTGATATGCTTGCCACGCAAGAATCCCGCGGTGGGCGGCAGATCGTGTGTGGTCACCGATGCCAAACATGCCTTCCGATACTCCTCCAGGCGCCGTGCCCCACCATACGGTGAACCTTCGAACCACAGCACGCTCGTGCCCATGATGCCGTACTGGTTCAATACGTCCCTGCATCCAGGGTCTGAACGTGCCCAAGTCCTCGCCGATCACCACGGCGCCGGCTCGCTCAGCCTCCAGGGCCACGATGCCCACCAGTGCTCGGAAATCATAGTTCACATAGGTGCCCGTCTGCGGCGACTGATTGCGGGGCATCCAATACAGGCGGAACAGGCCTAAAACGTGGTCGATCCGAATACCACCCGCGTGTCGCAAAATGGTTCGAAGCATGTCGCGCCAGGGCTTATAGCCGGCCTCCGCCAACCGTTCGGGGTGCCACGGCGGCTGCGACCAGTCCCGACCGTATTGGTTAGAAGTAGTCTGGCGGTGCCCCCACCGATGCGCACGGCGCCAGCACATTCGCCAAGGTTTCGGCATCGGCGCCGAAGCGTGCACCCACGGCCAGGTCGGCCATGATGCCGATCTTCGTGCCAGCGGCAGTACACCGGGCCTGGGCGGCAGCTAACTGCTGGTCGCAGATCCATTGCAGCCACATGTAGAAATCCACCGGCGGCTCGTCTTCGGCATGGTTACCGGTACCAAGCTTGGCGATTTCCTGCTTTGCGCACCATTCGGCAAATGCTGTTAACCCGTCGCCTTCCCGGTGAATGTAGTCGCGGAATAGTTGCTCCCGGGTTTCGTCGCGCCGGCGTGGAAGATCTCTGCAGGGCCCGCAACTTGGCCTCATAGATGGGGTCGCGCTCAATCTGAACATTATCCCGATTATGCTCTCGGAACTGGCGTGCGAGCTCTGTCACTGGCGCGCACATCCTCCGCCAATAATTCGATCTCGGGGATATCCTCGATGCGAATATAGATCGGGTTGATAAACCTGCGGGTGGCAGGCAGGTAGGGGGAATCCTCCACGGGCGGGAACGGCTCGGCCGCGTGCAGCGGTTAATGAGTAGAAAATCGCCCGCACCATTATCGCCAAAAGTTTCCCCAAATAGCCAATGTCGCGGAAGTCGCCAATGCCCCAAGAATCAGAAGATCGTACCGAATATAATTGTGCCATCACACCCTGCCACTGGATTATTGATATAGGTGTCAGTGGTGGATAGGTGCGTTGGCGTCACGACCAGGGTGCAGCTATGGGAGATATTGTCGGATACTAGGGTGATGGTGTGCCAGCCTTGCGGTAGGCCCGTGGGGAGCTGGAAGGTGGCTTCGCCCCAGATCACGCCGTCGATATCGCGGGTGGTTCCCAGTTTTCCAACTGTTCGGTGATCTCCAATACGGGAGCTGTTTTTCGAAGGTAATGAACAGTTGGTCAACGGGTTTGCCGTCGCGCACGTGCACGTTGAAGGCTTGGGATTCGGTATCGGTGGTCACGATACAGCGGGGGAGTGGCCGGGAAAACTCCTGGTCGTGGCGGCGTTGAAGCGCGGCCTGGACGATTTCTTCGCTGGGTCGTTTATCATAGTCGGCGCCGTCAAAGTCAATGGCGGCCAGGTCATCGACGCTGTAATCGTTCAACCCAAGGTCTACCCCCATACAGTGGAGGATTTTTATCAGAGTGTCATCCGGTACCCCCAAGTAGTGGCCGCCATAGGCGGTGTAGCCCGTTGCAATGCTGTGCTCTGTAGCGAGTTCACGTAATAGATCTTGATATCCCACACTTCACTATTGTGCCATTATGTGTGCCATTCCTCCCAGAATATCAGATTTTCTTTTATTAAATTAGGGTTATTCTTGGGAAAACTGCACGATAGCCCCCTATAATATGGGGCAATTTTTGCATGATATGCGGATGTTTGTAGCAAATAACACAAGAACAATGGTGCGCAATAGAGCCACAGGCGTTACTGAGTGTTGTTTGGTTCTGTTCGCTTGTCGACGCCCACTCGGTGGGGCGGGCTCGTGAGCCGATTCGCCAGGATTGTGACAATCGCGCCCCGTAAGAGATAATAAGCTATTACGCACATTTTGGTAGCCACGGAAAGGGAACCGCGCCATGGAGGAAGTCCACACTCCCGCAGAATACGCCGTCGGGGAATCCGACACCCGCCTCACCGCCCTGTTGGGTAGTGCCGCAGCCCGTCCCTACGGGGTGATTTTTCACGCGGCCGCAAAACTTCGAGTGGGTGAACGTGACTGCGGCCGAATTCATTGCCGAGGTGTACGAGGTGGCCAAGGGGTTCATCGCCAATGGTGTGCAGCAGGGTGACCGCATTGCGCTGCTGAGCGAAAACCCGCTACGAATGGTCCCTGCTCGACTTTTGCCATTTGGAGCCGCCGGGGCCGTGAGCTGTTCCCATCTACGGCTCCTCCTCCCTGAGCCAAATCGAATGGATTATCGAAGACTCCGGGGCGGTGTTTGCCGTCACCGAAACTCGTGAACACACGGAGCTTATGAAAAACCTGGTGTTGGGTGAGGACGGCAAACCCCTGCTGCACGGCTCCACGTCGCAGCTGCGCCGCATCCTGGAAATCAATGCCTCCGCCATCGCCACCCTCAAATTTGAGGGCTGGCCCATCGACGACGACCAGGTGGACGGGGCGGATCCACGCCACCAAATCCCGGGATCGGCATCACTGGTGTATACCTCCGGCACCACTGGTCGGCCGAAAGGCTGCCGACTCACCCACGCCACTGGCTTTCCGAGGTGCACGGCCTGCTCACCAACCCCATCGGGGCCATCGCCCGCCCCTGGCTCCCGGGTGCTCACGTTCCTGCCGTTGGCCCACGTGCTGTCGCGGGCGGTGTCCTGGCCGTGGCCATCGGCGGCGGCACCCAATCCCACTGGTCGAATTTCTCACCCTGGGGTGGATTCCAGCGGGCCCGCCCCCAACCTGATCCTGGGCGTGCCGCGAGTCTTTGAAAAGGTCCACAATTCGGCGGTGGCAAATGCCACAGCCGGCGGGCCGGTGCGGGCCGCCCTCTTTCATAAGGCACGGAAAGTAGCCATTGAGTATTCCCGCGCATTGGACACCAGTGAAGGCCCGTCGCGGATGCTCAAACTCCAGCACAAAACCTACGACCGGTTGGTGTATTCCAAGATTCGAGCGGCCATGGGCAATTGGTGCACTACGCTATCTCCGGCGGTTCGGCCATGAGCCCGGAAATCCTGCACTTTTTCCGGGGCATTGGGGCCCCCATCTATGAGGGCTACGGGCTGACCGAAACCACCGCGGCCGCCACCGTGGACTTCGTGGACCAGAAAATTGGCACCGTGGGCCCACCCATTGGGGGTATCGGTGCGGATTAATGACGACAGCGAAATCCTCATCAAAGGCACCACCGTGTTCGACGGTTATTGGAACAACCCAACCGCAACTGAGGAATCCTTCACCGACGACGGCTGGTTTAACACCGGTGACCTGGGTGAAATCCTCGAATCCGGGCACCTGGTCATCCCGGCCGGAAGAAAGACCTCATCGTCACCGCCGGCGGCAAGAACGTGTCCCCGAACCCATGGAAGACGCCCTGGTCGCCCACCCGCTCATCAGCCAGGCCATGGTTGTCGGTGATGGCAAACCCTTTATCGGGCTGCTGGTCACACTGGATGAGGACGCCTCCGGCGGTGGAAACTCAACCGCAATATCCCAGAATCCCGCACCGTGGCAGAACTGGCTACTGACTCTGGCTCCCTGCGGGCGGAAATTAAGATGCGGTAAACGACACAAATAAGATGGTGTCGCACGCTGAAGCGATTAAGAAATTCCATATCCTAGACCGAGATTTAACTGAGGAAGCCGATGAGCTCACACCGACCATGAAAGTAAAGCGTAACGTGGTTGCTCGTCGATACGCGAAGGAAATCGAGCACCTTTACCAGCGCTAATGCTTCAAATCCGATACTTATTGTGAGGTGAGATATTTTATGTAGATTTGATCTCAATTCGGCGAGGCATGAAGCAAATCATGACCAACTGAATTAAAGTCTTTCTTCGTAAGAAAAACCAGTTTCATTGGTAACCCTCAGTGAATCTGACCGTGACAATGAGGGGTGACCATAAATAATGCAGGTATTGACTGCCACATTGCGCCACCGGGAATTGACCCAAGAAATCTTTAACATCGGCGATGAGGTAGCAACTTTCATAGAAAAATATCGCCGAAGCCATCGCCGACTGGGATGTCGAGCTGGTGGAGGACCGCGTCGCCGAATTCGAAGACATTATCGGCGACGCTAGGACCGACCCCGCACCATTATCAGGGAAACCAAAAGGAATCCGACAAGCACTGACGTCCGGGCTGGCCTCCGGCACTGTCTGCCGCCACCATGCCCGATGGTGACGAGCAAATGAAGCGGCCCACCCCATGAACGCTCAGCTGCTGCGGAACCAGTTCCCATTACAAATAATTCGCCAGTCATGGTGCAGAGATTAATCACATTCTGCAAGATCGTACCGAGCTTGTTAGACAATACCTGGCCCACATTGTGGATTGGGAACTGGCGGAAACCGAGAAAGCAGTTCGCAGCGCCGAAGACGAGCGCACATTACTCACCGTAGTTCGGTTACACCTCCGACGCGGTGACCAGCGCGGCGAAGGCGTGGCGGGAAGCGGTGGTTGCCGACTATCCGGGGTGACCCTGCACCATGCGGGGTTCGCATCCGCCCGAATTTTTGAACGAACGCGCCCGCATTGATGCTGTTGTTGCCCGGTGAAGGCAAAGATGGGACGTGCCGCCGGCGCTCACGTGTCGTAAATACCGTCAATGTTTGGCGTCTATATTCACGTGCCGTTTTGTTCCTCCCGGTGTGGTATTGCGATTTTAATACCTACACCCCAGGTGAACTGGGTACCTCCGCGTCCCCGAAACCTATCTTGATGCTCTCGAACAAGAACTCGAACTCGCCGAATTTAAACGCCCCGCCGACACGATTTTTATCGGGGTGGCACCCGTCGCTGCTGGGTGCTCAGGGCCTGCGCCGCATCCTCACCGCGATCCGTAACACCTTCGGCATCAACCCCGGCGCGGGAGATCACCACTGAATCCAATCCCGAATCCACCAGCCCCGAGTTTTTCGCGGAGCTCCGCGACGCCGGGTTTACCCGAACTCCTGGCATGCAGTCCGCCAGCGCCCACGTGCTGCAGGTGCTGGAGCGCCGCCACACCCCGGGCCGGGCATTCGCCGCGGTCGCAGAGGCCCGTGCAGCCGGGTTCACACACATCAACCTGACATGATCTACGGCACCCCACCGAAACCGACGCCGGACGTGCAAGCCACGGTAGAGCAGGTCATAGCGTCCGGGTGGACCATGAGCGCTCTACTCACTCATCGTCGAGGACGGCACCCGCATGGCGCGCAAGGTGCGGCGCGGTGAACTACCCGCCCCTGACGAGGACGTGTACGCGGATCGGTACGCGCTTATCGACGCCGCCCTAGTGGCGGCTGGCTACCGGTGGTACGAGGTGTCCAACTGGGCGCAGCCCGGATGGGGAATGCCGGCATAACCTGGGCTATTGGCGGGACGAAGACTGGTGGGGTGCCGGCCCCGGCGCCCACTCCCACCTGGGTGACCTCCGGTTCTATAACGTCAAACACCCGGCTACCCACGCGCAGCGGCTAGCGTCGGGGGTGCTGCCGGTGGCGGGCGTCGAAAAAGCTCACCGCGGCGCAACGCCATGAGGAACGGGTCAGTTGGGAGCTGCGGCTGCGGGAAGGGCTGCCGGTGACATGTTTCAACGACAAGGAGCTCGCCAAGGCGCGGGAATTCCCTGGCCTGATTGATGTGTCGGACCAGCGGGTTACCGTGACCGAGGCTGGCGGTTGCTTGCCGACGGCATGCGATTGCCGATATCCTGGTGATGGGGTGAATCGTAAAACCAATCATCGTGAGGAGGACGTCAATGGCATCCGCAGCCGAGGAACGCCGCCAGCAGGTGCTGCGTGCAATCGTCGCCGACTATATTGCCACCCAGGAACCGGTCGGTTCGAAAGCCCTGCTCGATCGGCATAGATTCGACGTGTCCTCCGCTACCATCCGCAACGACATGGCTGCTCTAGAGGCCGAAGGCTATATCAGCCAACAACATGCCAGCTCCGGCCGGCTCCCCACCCAAAAAGGGTACCGGCTGTTCGTCGACCCCTTTAGCGACATCAAACCCCTCTCCGATGCGGAACGCCGCACCATACCGACTTTTTCTCGAAGACGGCGTCAACCTGGAGGATGTGCTACACCGCTCCGCGCAACTCCTGAGCCAATTCACCCGCCAAACCGCCATCGTGCAGCTTCCCAACCTGCGGGCCAGCCATGTGAAACACTGCGAAGTGGTGTCGCTCACCCCCACCCGGCTGCTGCTGGTGCTCATCACGGACACGGGCCGGGTCGACCAACGCCATGTGGAATTAGACCACACGTGCGAAGCCGACCACATCATGGTTTTGCGGGACCTTCTCAACCAGGCCCTGGATGGGAAAAACCCCTCGCCGATGCCGCCGGCTCGCTGGCCGCTATCACCCACCCCGACCCGGAGGTCACCAGCCACCCGTCCCGATGCGTCACCGTGCTCATCGAAACCCTGGTCGAACCCCCAACGATCGGTTGATCCTGCTGGCCAATCCCACCTCATCTCGCATCAACCCGCACGATCTGCCCACCATCCTTCAAGCCTTGGAAGAGCAGGTCATTATCCTGAAGCTCTTGGCCAGTATCCAAGACCCTAGACCAGGTGAGCGTGCTCATCGGGGACGAAACCCGGGACGATCAGTTGCGCTGCACCTCGGTGGTGGCCACTGGCTACGGTTCCCCGGCGCCCCACCTGGTGGCTTGGGGGTGGTGGGTCCCACCTACGGATTATTCCGGCACCATGTCCAAGGTGTATGCGGTGGCCCACTATGTGAGTCGGGTGCTGTCCGAAATGCAAACCTAGCCGGATCTTGGATGCCACATGAGATTGCTGTGGGGGCCACATGAGAGTACGCTGGGAGTGGGCATACCGAGGCACGCTGGGCACATGAGGGTGGTAGGTACGCCGGTGGGCATACGCCTTGAGCGAACATGACTCACCCAAGTGGGGAATACCGGACCATCATGGTTACAATAAACCCCGCAATAACCAATAAATCTGTCTCTTGTTAGCAAAGGAAGTTCGCCCATCGTGGCCCGAGATTATTACGCAATACTTGGCTTAACCCCAGACGCAACCGACAATGATATTAAAAAGGCGTACCGTCGGTTGGCTCGTAAATACCATCCTGACGTCAATAGCACCGAGGAAGCGGCCGAAAAATTTAGCGAAATCTCCATCGCCCAAGAACCTCCTCGACCCCGAAAAACGCCGCATTATTGACATGGGCGGGGATCCTCTCGCCGGCCCTAGCGGTGCCCCCGGCAATATGGGTGGTTTCGGTGGATTCTCCGACATTTTTGATGCCTTCTTCGGCGGTGGGCCGGGCACCCGTGGGCCCCTGCAGCCGTGTCCAGCCCGGCAACGACGCCCTATTGCGCACAACCATCACCCTGGAGGAGGCTTACTCCGGGGTGGAGCAGGAGGTCACCATTGACACCGCCGTGGTGTGCGAAACCTGCGAGGGAAACCGGCAGCGAATCCAAACAGAAACCGAAAACCCGCACCCATTGCGATGGCATGGGGGAGGTGCAGCAGGTGCAGCGTTCCTTCCTCGGTAATGTCATGACTACCAGCACCTGCCCGGCCTGCGGCGGTTATGGGGAAATCATTCCCGACCCGTGCCCCACCTGCGATGGAGCCGGTAGGGTGAAGGCGCGCCGGGAGAAGGTTATTCAAATCCCGGCGGGTATTAGCGACACGATGCGGGTGCGCATGGCTGGTCAGGGCGAGGTGGGGCACGGCGGTGGCCCGGCCGGTGACCTGTATGTTGAGGTGGACGTGAAGCCACACCCGGTGTTTACCCGGGAGAAAGATAACCTGCATTTGACGGCATGTACCCATGGTGGATGCCGCATTGGGGTCGACAGTGGCGGTGCAATCGTTGGATGGCACGATGATTGACTTCGTGATCCCTGCGGGCACCCAGCCGGCAGATCGCCTGCGGTGAGCGGCAGGGTATGCCCCGGCTGCGGGGCGAAGGCTTTGGGGAACATGATTGCCCACGTGGATGTGAGCAGTGCTGCGGGAGTTGGACGACAAGTCCCGGGAGCTGCTGGAGAAACTGCGGCGGCACCGGCAGAGGAAGCCGGGGCTGCACGCCGATGAGTCGGAGCACGGTTCGGTGTTCTCCAAGCTGCGCAACCGGTTCCGCAAGCAGGTTGCCCAGGGGGCCAGGTGTCACGGCCGGTTTATGTGCAGGAGTTCCCCACGCCGCCCACCGTCGGCGAGGGTTATCGAACCGGACAGGCGACGAGGGTCGGCATGCGGTGAGCGTGAAGCGCACCAGTGTTGGCGAGCAACTCGAGCTTGTCGACGGCCACGGCACTCGGGCCGTCATCACCGTGACCGGGGTTTCCGGGAAAGACCGGCTGACGGGGTTGTTGATCTGCGTTGCCAACGAACCGGCCCCACGGCCAACCGTGACGGCAATCCAGGCCCTACCGAAAGCCGCCCGATCCGAAACTCACGGTCGATCTGCTCACCCAGGCGGGCGCGGACGTGATCGTGCCGTGGCAGGCAGGTCGGTCCGTGGCGAACTGGGGAAAGAAACAGGACAAGGGGCTGGCCAAATGGCGGGCCGCCGCTCGGGCGGCAGCGAAACAATCCCGGCGGTCCAGGATCCCAGAGATCACCCCGGTGGCGGACCAGGCGGCGGTGGCAGCGTTGATCCAGGCGGCGCCGCTGGCCCTCATGCTGCACGAGGATGCCACCGGGAAAACTCACCGACCAGTCTGTGGCTCCAGGTGGATTCGGTGGTGCTCATCATCGGCCCCGAGGGCGGCATCAGCCCAGCCGAACTGGATGCATTCACCACAGCGGGGCTCACCCGGTACGGCTCGGCCTGAAGTACTGCGGACGGCCAGTGCAGGCATGGTGGCATTAGCCGCTCTGGGGGCGGTGACCGACCGATGGTAGTCGTGTGGCACAATGCATAATGAGTGATTGGTTAACCACGAACAAAGATAGGTTGAATATTTAGTGACTGTCCGTACCGAAGCAGTACCACACATAACCCGCACCGTGGAGCTCGACGAACGCTACTCGCAAACAATCCTGGGCATCAACGACGAAAAACCTCAAAGTATTAGAAAACCAGTTGATTGCCAGATTCATGTGTGGCACCGATGTAGACACTCATTGGGGTCGCCCATGAGGTTGCCCGAGCCCTCAAGGTATTGCAGGAATTGCAGGCCATCGCCCGCTGCAGGCCATGTGATAAGCCCCGACTCGCGGTAGAACGCCATCCACATCGTCACCGGCGAAACCCCCAATCAGTCTCGAAAGTATTAGCGAATAACACTATAGTGCGACGGGGCAAGGCGGCCGAAAACCCTGGGCAGCAAGACTATGTTGATGCCATCGACACCAACACCATTGTGTTCGGGTTAGGCCCGGCCGGCACCGGCAAAACCTACCTGGCCATGGCCAAGGCGGTGCAAGCCTCCGCCAAAACGAGTGTCCTGAATCATCCTGACCCGGCCGGCCGTAGAGGCGGGGGAGAAGCTCGGATTCCTCCCCGGTACCCTCAACGATAAAATCGACCCCTACCTGCGGCCCCTCCACGACGCGCTGCGGGAAATGGTCGATCCGGAAATCATCCCCAAACTCATGGATGCCGGCATCATCGAGGTCGCACCGCTGGCCTACATGCGGGCCGCACTTTCAACGATGCGTTTGTGATCCTCGACGAAGCCCAAAAACACCACACCGGCGCAAATGAAAATGTTCCTCACCCGGTTAGGGTTCGGATCCACCATTGTTGTCACTGGTGACATCACCCAGGTGGACCTGCCGGCCGGCCAAAAATCCGGGCTTCGGCTGGTCCGGGACATACTCGCCGGGGTAGATGACATCTATTTTGCCGAGTTGACCGCGGACGATGTGGGTGCGCCACCAATTGGTGAGCCGCATCGTAGGGCGGCCTACGATGAGTACGAAGAACGCCACTAGTAGCGTCGACCACCAAAGAAAAAGCAACAGATGAGTATCGAAGTTGTCACGAATCCGGCTACGATGGGGTCAACGAAGAATCCCTCGCCGACGTGGCCACATTCGTGCTGCGGGAAATGGACATCCACCCCAGCGCAGAGGTCACCGATGTCCGTCGTGGACGTGCCCACCATGTCGGAACTGCACCTACGGTGGATGGGACTCAGAAGGCCCCACCGATGTGATGAGCTTCCCCATGGACGAACTCACCCCAACATGGGTCGACCCGACTCGGCCGGATTCGGGCCGGCAATGCTGGTGACATCATCCTCTGCCCCGAATTCGCCCACAAACAGGCAACAAAAAGCCGGGCACGATCTGGGGCACGAACTCTGCCTCCTCACCACCCACGGCTGCCTGCACCTGCTGGGCTACGACCATACACGCCGGAACAAGAACAAAAATGTTTGCCCTGCAAAATGAACCTTGATGGATTGGCACGCTTACTGCGCTGGCCGGCACATTGAATTCCAGCCCAAACCCACTGGCCTGGGGCATTCCCTCGGCGGCTGATCGGGCGGAACTCGACAACCAACTCGCCGCCGATGAGAAATCCGCAGGCTAAGGCGGTATTCCCGCCATTGCGGAGTCTAAGGAAACCTAAAATGAGTCCCCTGGTGATGGGCACCGTTGCTGTGGTTGCCCTGTTTTTCCGGGCTGTTCAACACCATCGAGGCGGCGCTTGCAGTCAGCTCCAAAGCCCGGGTGGCGCAACAGCCAAAGAAAAATCCACCCGCGCCGCCGCCGACTCCTGATCGTGCTCGACCACCGGGCCGGAACACATTAACCTGCTTATCCTTGGGCAAAAACTCTTAGACGCCACCGCGGCCGTGTTCACCGCCATGCTTGTCAATGGAATGGTTATCGCCGCGCATCGAATGGGCGCTCGCGGCAGCCATCGGTGGGGTGACCCTGCTTCGTTCGTGATCGTGGGCGTGTTCTCCCGCACCATAGGGCGGCAAACCCCTCACGGTGTCGCTGGTGGCGGCGTTTTTCCTCCGGCCTACCTTCCGAACCTCAACCCAATATCGAAAGTGCTGATTGGGATGTGGTAATATTTTTGGCGCCGGGCCGCGGCTTCCAGGACGGACCGTATTCCACCGAGGTAGAGCTGAAGAAATGGTGGAGATCGCCCAGTCCAAGGGCGAAAATCGAGGTCGACAGTCGCATGGTGCAAAACGTGTTTGATCTTTCCGACAGCATTGCTAGAGAAGTCATGGTGCCCGCCCCGACATGGTGTGGATCGAATCGGAAACTCGCATCCGGCGCTCAACCTGTGCATCAAATCCGGGCATTCCCGCATCCCCGTGATCGGGAAAGCGTCGACGATATCGTGGGGTGGTCTCACCTCAGGATGTGGTGCAGCGCATGCATTCCCCAACCAGGGGCGACGAGAACCGGTGGATGAGGTCTGCGGACCGCTCATTTTGTGCCCGATTCGAAAGACGACTCGACGACCCTACTCGACGAAATGCAGCGGGAACGATTCCACATCGCCCCTGCTTGTCGACGAATTCGGCGGCATGGCCGAGCCTGATCTCCATCGAAGACATCCTCCGAAGAAATCGTGGGCGAAATCACAGACGAGTATGATTCGGCGGAAATCACCCCCATTTATGCAAGACCCTCAATGATCCTTATAAATATCGGGTCGTGAGCCGGCTGCAACTCGATGACCTGGTGGAACGGATCGAAGATGATCACCACATCACCATCAACTTCGACCGGAAATCCTCGACCAGATCGACACCGTTGCCGGGCTTATCGCCTATGAAAAAGGCCGGGTGCCACTGCCCAATACCGAGGTAGAAACCTCCGGGCTGCGACTCAAAAGCCATCGGCGGCCGGGACCGGCGCGGCCGAATCAGTGTGCGCGAGGTCGACGTCACCATGTTGGTGCGTGGTGACGACGCTGAGGAATCAGATCACAACCCGGACGATCCCGACGACATGGCGTAACTCCCGCGCGGGGCGGCGTCGTCAAGCGGGCGAGTTTTTATTCACCGGTTGTGGCGCAAGATAGAAGCTCATGGCAATTCTTTCAATCCAATCCCCACGTTTCCTACGGGCATGTGGGAAACTCTGCCGCCGTTTTCCCACTGCAACGCATCGGGCACGAGGTTTGGCCCGTCCACACCGTGAACTTTTTCCAACCACACCAGCTACGGCGAGTGGACCGGCGAACTCATCCCCGCCACACAAGTAGCCAGCATTATCGACGGCATCCAGGCTCGCGGCGCATTCCCTACTATTGACGCCATCCTCTCCGGATACCAGGGCGGATCCGACATTGCCGACGCCATCGTGGACGCCGTGGCAAAAATCAAGGCCGAAAACCCCAACGCGCTTTACGCCTGCGACCCGGTCATGGGCAATGCGAAATCCGGCTGCTTCGTCTCCGACCTCATCCCACCCCTGCTCCGGGACAAGGTTGTACCCGTCGCCGACATCATCACCCCGAACCAATTCCGAGCTCTCCCTACCTCACCGGTGTGGACGCCGACGACATTGACTCCACCCTCAAGGCCGCCGAGGCCGCCCGCAAGATCGGCCCCGAAACCATCCTGGTCACCTCGGTGCTCCGGCCGGACCGGCCCGAACACACCATCGAAATGATCGCCGTCAACGACCAGGGTGCCTGGAAGGTGCAAACCCCATTCCTCGACATCAAACGCAACGGCTCCGGTGACGTCACCGCGCCCTGTTCACCGGGCATTACGTGCGCGACAAGGATGCCGCCGGCGCCCTGGCGAGCCGCCGCCGCGGTCTATGAACTCATCGAGCTCACGCATGCGAAAGACTCCCGCGAACTCCTCGCTATCGATGCCCAAGAGTCCTACGTCCCACCCCACCCACCAGTTCGAAGTGACAAAGATCGCCTAACCTGCCGGCGACGGCAGCGCCAGTGTCTCGAAAGGGGCCTCCGATTCCCCGACACCCGCGTCATAGGTTTCCACCATTTAGCTGATATAAGTCTGTGCTTACTCGGTGTTGGGGCGCTAGTGATAAGCGACAAACCACAAATGTGAGGGAAGCGAGGACTGGCGTGGGAAAGTCGGAAAATCGGAGAAATCGTAACGCCTCCCCAGCTGCGCCTGGGGGTGACGCGCGCCACCTCTACCGCACCTTTTCGCACCACTGGGAAAGAATTCACCGCACCTCGCCGACATCACCTTCACCATTCCGCCGGGGAGGCCACGGCCATTCTTAGCGTGAACGGTGCCGGCAAAAACCACCCTCAGTAAAATCCTGGCCACCTGGCTTTTACCCCACCGGCACCGTCAACATTTTCGGCGCCGATGTGGTGACGCGCGGCCGCCCACGCCCGGCAACACATCGTGGCGGTCTTCGGCGGCGACCGCGGACTTTACCCCATGCTCACCGCGTGGGAAAACCTCTCCTACTTTGCCGCCATCCGCGGTGCCGCGCTGCCGAAATCCCAGCTCGCCAGCATCCTCGACAGCGTGGACTCGCCGACGCTGCCCACCGGCGAGTCGAAGAATACTCCAAAGGCATGAAACAACGCCTCCACATTGCTGTGGGCCTCAGCGCCAACGCCCCCATCCTGCTGCTCGACGAACCCACCGTCGGCCTCGACCCCATCGAGGCAGCCCGGCTGCGCGGCACCCTCGCCGAACTGAAAAACCGCGGCAAACCATCATCCTCACCAGCCACAACCTCACCGACGTGGAGGAACTCGCCGACCGGGTCATACTCATCCACTCAGGCCGCATCAAATACGACCTGCCCTGGCGCGCTTCAAAGAACTTGCCGGCTACCGGTACCGCATCACCGCCACCCTCCAACACCCAACCACCGAACCCGAGGTCTGAAAACCACCCCAATGTTGACGGCACCGTGCGCGTCACCCGGCTCATCACCAGCGACGAACAAACCCGCATCACCCGCATCCTCGAACAACTCCAACCCCTGCGGCCTCGTCGACTTCACCATCAGCCCCGCATCCCTCGAAGAGCCTTCACTAACGCGGTCCACAACAACGACGACGATGGCGGTGCCGCATGACGACCACGCACCTGTCCGCGCAGCTCCGGGCCATTATCGCCTCCGCCAAAATACAACTCCTCATCGTTGCCAAACGCCCCATGAACATCGCCACCGGGATCATCACTCCCTGGATGTTCCTCTCCCTCTTCCTCATCCCCCGACTCGGCAACCTCAACCAGGACCAAATCACCCACGCTATTTCCGCCACCATCACCGCATCCTTCTGGGCCGCCTCCATCTGGAGCGGTGCCGGCATCATCCGCCGCGAAAAATGGATGGGCACCCTCGGCCACACCTCTCCGGGCTGCTCCAGCCCCATGGCCATCATTCTCGCTCAAAATGCTCGGCGCCGTCGCCTACGACGTCACCCTCATCACCATAAGCACCATCTCATTCTGCCTTATCTTCCGCATCCCCTTCCACCCCACACCCTTTCCTGCTGGCGGCCGGCATTATCCTCGTCGCCGTCTTCGGCGTGTGCTCCAGCATCCTCATCGCCGGGCTGCTCATCAACAGCCGCAACCCCTTCCACCTCACCAACGCCTTCGGCACCCCATGCTGCTCCTCGGTGGCCTGCTCATACCACCCAGCTACCTGCCCCAGTCGTCTCCTGGGTATCCGCCCTCATCAACCTGTATTGGCTCAGGCAATTCCTCTCCTCCCTCACCACCACCCCAGACTGGAGTAGCCTTTTGATCGGCTGCCTCGTCTCCATCTGCTACCTGCTCGGGGCCTGGCTCTGCATCCGCCACATGGTCACCCGGGCAAAAGTGAGGGGCACCTTTGAATTCACATAACCCACCCCACCAGTTATCGAACAAACTATCGGTAAAATGCCGGGCTGTGGCCGCAACATTCCGCCTAGGGGTTTGCCAACTTCACCCGCGGGACTAGCCCCACCATGCTGGTCACCAGCCACATCATCCCCGAAATCCTCCGCATGATCACCTACGTGCTCATCGCACGCGTCATCGGCGGCGACGCCGCGCAACAATATGCCATCCCCGGGGTGATCGTGCTCGCCACCACCCGCATGACCATCAGCGAAACCAGCGGCCTGCCTGTCGACGACGTGTGGAACAAAACCCTCGGCAGCAATGTCACCGGCACCCTCTCACCGGCCACCCAATACCTCATCCGCTCCCTCCCGCTTGCCGCCGTCGCCATCCTCGACAGCGCCATCGTCTTCATCATCCTCGGGCCCATGACCACCACCGATTGGGCCACCCTCACGGGTGCATGGCTCTGCTCCCTCATTGCCGTCCCCACCGGGCTCACCCTGGGCCTCGTCATCTCCCGTGACGTCGCTCCGCACCGAACTCCACAACCCTCGTCCACAACGCCACCGTCAGCATTCTCACCGTCTGCTCCGGGGCCATCATCTCCGTTGCTCACGTGCCGGTTTTTCACGCCATCGGCGAATTCCTGCCCCTCACCCACGCCATCCGGGGTCTCCGGCTCGCCCTTGCCGGGCATTCCGTGCCCCATGCCCAGCTCACGAAACCCTCCTCGAAGCCCGCAACGGCCCCATCCTGCTTGCCCTCGCCTACCTGCTCTACACCGTCGGAAACTGCGGGTCCGCAGGAAGGACAAACCTTCTTCTCTAAAGCTAATAACCCACCTCACCCAGCTGCAAACCGCCCCAGCGGCATCCAGAGCCCTAATGCTACAGTGAAACCTACCAGCAATAACCATCACCAATAGAAGAGTCAGGTGGATTACACCAACACCCCAGAAGGCTTCGCTCCGGGGTTTATGTGCTTCGTGGGCCGACCCAACACCGGCAAGTCAACACTGACAAACGCCCATGGTGGGGCGAAAAATCGCCATCACCGCCAACCAACCGGAAACCACCCGGCACCCCATCCGTGGCATCGTCCACCGCGACGACGCCCAAATCATCGTGGTCGGACACGCCCGGCCTGCACCGACACCCTCCTGGGGAACGGCTCAACGAAGTAGTCAAAGACACCTACGCCGACAGCTGGATCTCATCGCCATCACCATCCCCGCGGACGCGAAAAATCGGCCCCGGTGACCGGTGGATCCTCGACAACGTGCGCAAAGTCGCCCTAAAAACCCCGCTCATGGGAATCGTCACCAAAATCGACAAGGTCCAGCGCGACCAGGTGGCCCTCCAACTCATGGCCCTCCACACACTCTCGGGGAAGACAGCGAAGTAGTGCCGGTCTCCGCAGTCACTGGGGAACAACGCGACATATTATTAGACGTCATCACGTCCCTCCTGCCGGAAGGACCAAAATTCTACCCCGACGACCACGTCACCGACGACGACACCAACACCCGCATTGCCGAACTCGTGCGGGAAGCCGCCCTCCGGCCTCAAAGACGAGGCTGCCGCACTCCGTGGCGGTTGAGGTGGACGGAAATCATCCCCAACCCGGATCGGCCCGGCACCCTTAATGTGCACGTCATCATCTATGTGGAACGACCCGGCCACAATCCCTCATGGGCAAAAACGGCCCGACGCTTCCAACGGCATCATCCACGCCGCCGACCCCAAATCTGCAAACTCCTCGACGGCAACGTGTACCTGGACCTACGGATCAAAGTCCTCAAAAATTGGCAGTCCGATCCGAAGCAACTAGGCCGGTTAGGGTTTTAATGCCACGGGAATCCTATCGAGACGCGCCCTGGTCATCCGCACCTACGACCTGGGGAAGCCGACCGCATCATCGTATTCCTCACCCAACACCGAGGGCTAGTGCGGGGCGTGGCCAAGGCGTGCGCCGGGCTCGCAGCCGATTCGGTTCTCGGCTGCAACCATTCGTCCGAACTCGACGTGCAATTCTATGTTGGCCGGGAACTGGAATCGGTGACGGCGGCGGACACCGTAGGGTTTCACGGCTCCGGCATTATCGACAACATCACCTGCTACACGGCGGCGTCGGCGGTCCTAGAGGCGGCGGAACGCCTCTCGTTGGCCCACGACGAGCACGACGATCGGCTGTACCCATTGGTCGTCGACACGCTCAAACAGTTACAACACGCACCAGAACCAAAACTGCGGCGTGACGTTTTTATTGCAGGCCATGACCGTGGCGGGGTGGGCGCCCTAGCCTGTACTATTGCGCCCAGTGCCAGGCGCCGGGACCGCATCACGCGTTTCACCGCGGACGGGCGGTGCCGTGTGTGTGGGACGTGTCGGCGCGAGCCGCCGACGTGAACCCGGAAGTATTGCACGCCATGTGGCTGCTGCAACACGACCGGTGGGCGGAAGCCATCACGCTCATCACCGCCCAGGAGCAGGGGGCTTCCGCGCGGGAATCGTCGGAATCGGTGACGCATGAGATCCCCTGCGCCACGGCAATTCACCGGCTCACCAAGGCCCACTGGCAGTGCGCACCGCAACGGAAACTCGCAAAGCCTCATGGTCTTGGATCAGACTTAAAAATTTGGCACAATACTGAATCGTGACAGAAGAACTAACGCCACCAAACATCCCCGTCGAATTCCGGCCCCGCCATATTGCGCTGGTCGCCGGATGGGAACGGCCGCTGGGCGAGAGCAGCGCGGGTTGAAACGCACCGAGGGCCATAAACGCGGCGAGCAGGTGCTGCTTGACATGGTGGCGGCCTGTCGGGCACTCGATATCCTACCTATCCGCCTACGCCTTTTCGACGGAAAGAAATTGGCGTCGATCCGCCGACGAGGTGCGGTTTCTCATGGGGTTCAACCGGGATGTGCTGACTCGGCAAAAAATGTGGTTGCACGAGCGCGGCGTGAAAGTTCGGTGGGTGGGACGCCGTCCCCGCCTGTGGCGCAGCGTGCTGCGGGAGCTGGAGTCCGCGGAGGAGCTCACCAAAAACAACACCAGCATGACCTGTTTATGTGCGTCACTATGTGGTGGTCGTGCCGAAATTATTGACGGGGTGCGGAGATCGTTCGTAAAGCGCAACGCGGGAAATTCGACCGGATGATATTACCGAAAAAGAATTTCCACACCTTCCTTGACGAGCCCACCATGCCGGATGTGGATCTCTTCACTGCGGCCCTCGGGGAGAAACGCACCTCCAACTTCCTCCTGTGGCAGTCGGCCTATGCAGAGATGGTGTATCAGAATAAACTGTTTCCTGACTACACTCCGCAAGATTTATTTGATGCGGTAGAGGAATATGCCAAACGTGACCGCAGGTTCGGAGGAACGAAATAACGTGATGCAGCAGGGAATCCGATTCCCAGCTTTCAGACGACCAACCCGCCAACCCGCCAACCCGCGAAACAAATCCGCCGGTGGCAGCAATACCTTGCTAACGAACGGGCGGAGGCCGCCGTAGTATCGGGGAATTGGCCCGCAACCGGGAGGGAAGAAAAGAAATCCTGCTTTCGCCATGGCCAAGGCGAGGAACGCCACGAGCAGTATTGGCGCACCATGTTGGGTGATGATCTGGGCTTTCCGCGCGCGCCCAGCTTCTCCACCCGGATCGCTGGGATTTTTAGCCAAACGGTTCGGCACCGTGTTTACGCTGGCCATGATGCAAACCGCAGGTCCCCAGCCCCTTACGCCGACGATGCTGACGCCACCGAACAAATGACAGCGGACGAGGCCATCCACGCCGAGTGGTGCGAGGCCTGACTGCCCGCAGCCAGGAAAAATGAGCGGCAATTTCCGGGCACGCGGTGTTTGGCGCCAATGATGTGCCTGGTGTCCAATTTTCGCCCTGGTGCTCGGCGTCATGGGTGCCGGCGGCATTGACAGCAACATCATCTTATTGACAGGGATTTCCGGCATGCTGGCCGGGGCGCTCTCCATGGGGGCTGGGGAATATATTTCGGTGAAATCCCAAAACGAATTATTGGAGGCATCTCACCCGCACCTGGCAACCAGCACCGTGGTACCGCAATTGGATGTGGACGCCAACGAATTAGCGTTGGTATATCGCGCCCGGGGAATGAGTGTGGCCGAAGCCAAGGAACAGGCCGACAAGGTGTTTGCCCAGATCGAACAGTCCAAGAGCGTGGACGCGGAAATGCTGGCCGGCGCGAATACTGCGGAGGACGAAACCCTCAGCAGCCCCTGGATGGTGGCGGCATCTAGCTTCCTGTGTTTCGGGGCTGGGGCACTGCTGCCGGTGCTGCCGTTCTTTTTCGACCTGCCGCAGATGATTGCGGGGGTGATCGCCACGACGTTGGTGGGCATTGCTCTCATGGTGACGGGCGCCATCACCGGTATTTTTATCCGGCAAACCACCGTTCTTGCGGGCGATCCGCCAGTTGGTGGTGAGGATGCTGGCGGCCGGGGTGACCTATGCGCTGGGCATGCTCTTTGGGGTGGCCGTCGGCTAGCCGCCAACCCAACGACCGGATGTTGGTTGCTAGCCAGGCATTGGTTGCAGAGGCCGAACACCTCGGCGTCGTGGCCGGTGAGCCGGAAACCGTATTTCGTGGCGATTTCATTGGCCCATTGTTCCACCGGTCCGCCGTCGATCTCTATGGTGCGACCGCATTGGGTGCACACCAGGTGATGGTGGTGGTCGCTATTGCGGCAATGCCGGTAGAGGCTTTCGCCGTTGGACATATGTAGTACGTCGACCGCTTTGGCTTCGCTCAGCGACTGGAGGAGTGCGGTAAACGGTGGTCAATCCCACCTTGAGGTCGCGTTTTAATAATTCTTGGTGGATGGTTTTTCGCGGAGGCAAAATTTTCCATTTCTCGCAACACGGTGATGACTGCGGTGCGCTGTCAGGTGCTGCGCACGCCGAGTTTGGGTATGGGCTGGTCCGTGATGACCCTTTTCAACAGAATGTGAGTGGGTAGCACAAGAAATATGGAACCTAATCCGGCTGGTCGTGACCCCAGGCCAGAAAAGAACGATGGTCCCATGACGCTTGCCATAACCGATTCGTTATAGCAAGTTGTTTTCAATCTTAAGCGTGCATTGTCAATGAGCGCAACGATATTGTGTTGGTTTAGCGTGGTCACCACGGTGAGCAGGGATCTTATTGATTGCCCCGGCTCGGCGTCGCCGCAGGTCACGGTATTTGGGTGTCCTCTAAAATAGGGGCAGGCGGGAGGCTTGATCGTGGTGTCTGTCGGAATAGCAGGTGGTAGCAGCTGGTTCGATGATGTCTAGGGCGGCGGGACAACGCAGCCGGTGAGGTGATGAGTCTGCCGGAGCGGTGATGCTCCACGATGTTCGCTTTACGCAAAAATCCGCAAATGCTGGCTGATGAGCGGTTGGCTGCTGCCAAGGGTCTCTACCAGCTCGTAAACGAAAGTGGTCACGCTGCGCCAAAGATGGATTAGTTTGCAGGCGGGTGCGGGGAGTCGAGGGCCTTAAATATCTGGGCAGAACTGGCCAGCTTTATGGGATCAATGAGAGTTATAGGAGATTTATGCTGGTTAGCATGGGTGGAGCTCGGGGAAGGGGGTTCCGGGGCGAGGTTCGGTCGTGCCGATAGTCATGGTGCCCTGCCTTACTGGTGCGGCCATCGTCGGCGATGGCTGCGATGGCAGAATGAAACGCAGCAAAAACGCATAGTGATAGTACAAACGTTAAAAATGGTGATAAATTGCTATTAACGTCGAGGTCAAAGCAATTGTCTGAATTCGATTACCATCTAACCCTAGCATTTTCAGGCCTCCTAGCATAAGATTCGCATGGGTAAAGATTGCATAAAATATATGTCATTGGACAGCGTTTCGTTAATGGTGCAGCTCCGTGGGGCGTCCTTCGCTCATATTGCGGAAAAATTTGGTACTTTTGTTGCATAGTAGGCACGCGAATTACCCTCATGTGTGGGTGATATGGAAAAATGGCCGTTGTCTTCGTAAAGGCTGTATGAAAATGGTATCGAATAGTCCATCCATCATGTTGCCGCGGCTAAATACTTGCGTAGTTGATTGCTTTACGACGCTCAACCTCCAGCAAAAATTGTGCAAAAGATGGGCAGAAACTGGTTTTCCGCTTTTTATCCATGAAATTAATGCAGAATTATAGAAATATTCCCATGAAAAGCCAAAAATTGTTGCCCACCAGTGGTCCGTCGATAAGCAACATTGACTAAATGACTCGATCACGGTAAGGTCGAGTACAATTCCACCCAGCTAGGTTTTAGCCGGGAATTCGTGAAGAGACTATATAATCATGGCGAGCGTCATCGACAGTGTCGTAAACCTATGTAAACGACGTGGGCTCGTGTACCCATGCGGCGAGTTATGGCGGCACTCGCTCAGCCTGGGATTACGGCCCGCTTGGCGTGGAACTCAAAGAGACATTAAAAAGCGAGTGGTGGCGCACCTTCGTGCAGGGTCAGGCCGACATGGTGGTCTTGACTCGTCCATTATTCTGCCTCGCCAGGTGTGGGAGGCCTCCGGCCACGTGGAAAACCTTCACCGATCCGCTGGTGGAATCCCTGCACACCCATAAGCGCTATCGTGCCGATCACCTCCTGGAAGCCTACGAGCAGAAGCACGGCCAGCCCGCCGGCAAATGGTCTCGCCGACGTTCCCGACCCGGAAACCGGCCAGCCCGGCGCCTGGACCGAGCCGCAAATGTTCTCCGGGCTCATGAAGACCTTCCTCGGCCCGGTCGACAACGAGCAGGGTCTGCACTATATGCGGCCCGAAACCGCCCAGGGCATCTTTATTAACTTCAAGAATGTGCAAACCACCGCCGCATGAAGCCCCCTTCGGCATTGGTCAGGGTGGAGCAGGGCGTTCCGCAACGAGGATCACCCGGGTAACTTCATCTTCCGCACCCGCGAATTCGAACAGATGGAGATCGAATATTTCGTGCCGCCGAGCGACGCCCCCGAAAAATTCCAGGAATGGGTGGACGCCTGCTGGGATTGGTTTATCGACCTGGGCATTAACCCCGACAATATGCCGCCAATTCGACGTTCCCAAGGAGGGAGCGTGCCCACTATTCCGCAGGCACCATTGACTTCGAATATCGGTTCGGGTTCGCCGGTAGTGAATGGGGTGAACTCATGGCGGGCGTGGCCAACCGTACTGACTACGACCTGGGCTCCCCACATCAAGTATTCCGGCGAGGACCTGTCCTACTTCGATCAGGTCACCGGGGAGCGCTACGTTCCTATGTTATCGAACCTTCGTTCCGGGCTCACCAGGGCCATGATGGCGTTCCTGTGTGACGCCTACCACGAGGACGAGGCCCCCAACGCCAAGGGGGCGTGGACAAGCGCACCGTGCTGCGCCTGGACCGGCGGCTCGCCCCGCTCAAGGTTGCCGTGTTGCCGCTGTCGAAGAAAGACACCCTGCTGCCCACCGCCGAGGCGATTGCCGCCGACCTGCGTAAGCTCTGGAACATCGACTACGACACCGCCGGTGCTGTGGCCGCCGCTACCGGCGCCAGGACGAAAATCGGCATCCCCGTTCTGCGTCACCGTCGACTTTGACAGTCTTGAGGACCGGTCCGTGACCGTTCGGGAACGCGACACCATGGCCCAGGAGCGGGTCGCCATCGACGAGCTGCCCGCCTACCTCCGGTGCCCGCCTGGTCGGCTGCTAATCACCGCCGCCTATCGACGTAAGGAACCACATCACTGGAATACACCAGCTGGAAACCGCGGCAAAGCCGGCGACACGAGAATCGTTCACCTGTTCGAGAAGTCGGATGGGGATGTTGCGACCTTCCCCAGGTCAACACCGGCGAAGCCACCGTGGGCGAAGCCACCTGGCAGCTCACCAGCACCCCCAACACGCTCACCGCCGTCCTGCCCGAGGGCGTCACCTACACCGCCACCGTGCCGGCGAAAAATTCAGCCGGGCCAAGGAAATCACCATTGATTTCGGCGATAAAGCAGGGTGCAGGCCATCAACGAGGGCGGCGGCGACTGGGTGATATGTGGATGCCGCCGACAATAAGCTCGGCCAATTCTCCGGCAGCAATAACGGTGTGCGCCGGTCAATCACCGAATTCAGAACCCGACGTTGCCCTCACCCACGACGAACAGGTGTTCCCTATCGTGGGTGACCCACCTCATGCTGGAATCCCGGCTTGCGGTCACCACCACGATCGCCACCATGAGCCTGCTGCTCCGTGATTCCCGTGGCGCTGTTCGCCCTCATCACATAACTTTTTCGGTAATCTGTGGGGCATGACGGCCCACACCTATAGTTAGGGTGGGCGACACACTCTACGATGATTGTCGCCACCCCATCGCCACGGTTACTGGTAGCCAGCTCACCGTGGGCGATACTACCACCGCATCACCAAAACCGGTGGTCGGGACTTTCGCCTGCGGGCCGACGGTGGGGGAGTGACCTTCATTTTCACCACGGCGCTCGCTCACCACCAACCGGCTCGAAGCCGTATGTGCGGCAGCCGGCACTATATTCTGCGCCGACCCCGCCCCTGGAATCCCACCCGCACCATCACCACCCGCGACGGCACCAGTACGGCACCATCACCCGCACCTTCAACCCCCCGCAGCGGTGCCACCATCAAAGCCGAGCTGACCAGCGCCGACATTCCCAACACACACCTGGCGTTCCTGGCCTACGGCTGCAAGCTTGTCGACGCCGACACCACCAACATGAAAAATCTGATCCCGCAGGTGGCCGGAACCCCACCGCTTCGGCCACCTGCAGGCTAAAAGCTGCCGCCGCCCCCACCGCCGCCGCCGAAGCTGCCGCCACCGCCGCCAATGTTAAACCCACCGCCAGATGAACCGTAGGAACCAAACCCGCTGCGGTGATGATCATTCATCATCTCGTTAAACAGTGCGCCGGCGACGAAACTCCCCGCGCTGCTACCACTCGAATTATTCTGCCGCATCTCACTATCCACATCCCGCTGCGCCACCCGCAGCGCCGCCTGCGCCTGGGTCGTGGCATGCCGGGCATGATGATGGCATCCCGGGTTTGCGACGTCCGGACCGCCACGGCCTTCTCAAACGCCTGCTCCGCATCGGCCAACTTGGTGCGCGCATCCGAACGCACATACCGGCCCCGGCTGGAAATAAAGTCCTGCGCCGCCCGGATCGCCGTCTGCGCCGCGGCACTCTGCTGGTCAAACACCCGCAGAACCCGGGCATGGTCCGTAATCCCCGACTGGATTTGCTCCAGCATCTCATCCAACTGCGAATCCATGTCCGTCAACCGCGTCCACGCCGTCAGCGGATCATGATCCTTGATGTTTCGGGCCTCCTGGAGCGCCTCCCGGGCCCGCGTAAGGGTATTCGACACCGCATTCCAATCCAACTGGGTGCCCTGGGCCACCTGGGATTTAATCGCCTCGCCCTGCGCGATCTCCCCCTCAATCTCGGCAATCAGCGCATCCAGGTTCGCCTGGGCCGCCGCAATGTCCGACCGGGCCGACTCGATTGCCTTCAGCATCCGATCCGCCTGGTGAATGTCCGTCTCCGCGATGCGGATTGCCTCGATCAGACCGGCCTGCTCACCGGCGAGGCCGCGCAGCCAAGTCCCGGCCCACATCAATCTGCTTTTCCGCCTCTGCCAATGCTGCCTGCGCGATCTCCACATTATGATTGATCGACGACAACGTTTCTGCCGGGAACGACCGCCGCAGATCCGCCATCTGCTCCATGGCCCGGCGTGATCCGGGCCTGCAAATCCACCGTGGACTGCGTGAGCCGCTCCAGCGTTTGCGGCGCATTCACCAGGAGATTACGCATGTCCGCAAAATTCTTCGCCTCCTGATCCAGGACATCATCCGCCTGCCCACACGACGAAATAATCTCAATCAGCAGCGATCGCTTATCAAACTCACTCGTGTACTTCCGATCATTAATCTGCTGTTGAATCGCAAACGCCTTCTGCAACGTGCTCTGCGAATGCTGCAACGACTGTGTGAACTTTCGGGTTCGCTCCGTCCCAAATTCGCCCACTGAAATATCCAACTCCGCCTGCGCCGCCTTAATCGACTCGTCGGTGCTAACCAGCTCCTCTGCTGCCAACTGCTCCAATGCCGCAGTGTTCAACTGATTCAACGCTGCCGTGTCCTTAGGATCCAGGCACGCCCCTGCTCCACGGCCTTCGCCGTGTCCCGTTTGGTTTTTCGCTTGGCCGCATACACTGCACCGCCGCCCGCCGCGCCCAGCAGACCCAGGCCCCCAGCAAGATCGCTGCCCCCATAGCAGCCGACCCTTTGAGTCGCCTGACGACGAACCGCCACCTGCTGTGCGGTGGTGATAAACGACGATGCCGCCCCCGCCCAATCATGCTGCCGCAAATGCGACACCACCGCGGTATCTACCTGCTTAAACGATTTGGCGGTAAACGCCTCACTATAGCATACCCGTACGTATTCGACCCCACCGCCAATAAAAATATCGTAGCGGCTGGCGGCTATCGGCGAGCGCCTGCGTGGCCCACTCCTGCGCATCCATTCCAGGCGGGAACGAGTCCACATAAACACAATATAGGCAATCCCATCGGTCTTATGCCGATAATCCTGCAGCCAATTTATTGATGGAATCTATTTCCTCTTGGCTTAGCCTACCCGCCTGATCCGTCACTCCCATTGATAACTTGGTGGCCGTACTCGTTCCCTGAGCCTGCACAACACGCGTTCCCCAGCCAAAGCAAACGGTGAAATACCTACCCACCGTCATTGCGCACAACACAGCGGCGGCTGGGCGCAGCGGGGAAAACGTCGAAAAGCTAGTTGTCGATTGCATGACCTAAATACTAGTCGGAAACGCTACCCGTCATGCACCGCCAAAAGGTGGCACACTAGGGAATATGAAATCACGCACCGGCCATCATCACCAGCCCGATCCTGCTCGCCATCACCAGCATTCTTGTTCGCGGGCGGTTCCGACCCACTAACACCCGCCACCGGTTTGACACCATCCTCGTGCTCGGCACCACACAATACGGCGGGGTGCCATCGCGGCAGTTCGCCGCCCGACTCCGCTGGGCTGCGGAACTGTGGCAGCATGCACGGCGCAAAACATCATCACCGTCGGCGGGAACTCCCCACCGACACCACCACCGAGAGCTGAAGTCGGCCGCAACTACCTGCTGCAAGCCAAAGTCGACCCGACTGCCTCATCCCCGTCCCCGAAGGCAACGACACCCTCGGCTCCTACCACGCGGCCCTCGAACGGCTAGGGCGACGACTACCACGGCACCATCCTGATCGTCACCGACCCCAACCATGCGCTCCGCGCCGAACTGCTGCCAAACAGATTGGGATGAACGCCAGGGTTTTCACCCACACCCTACTGTCCGGCAATCTTCCCCACCAAAGGATTCTTCTGGACCCTATCGCACGAGGTTGGGGGCTCATCGTGGTTGCCGCCACCGCCATCCTGGGCCGCAAACGGGCCGCAACCGTCGAGACCTGCTGCGCTACGCCCAAGGCATCCTCCGGCCATCCCGCATCCACCGCCACAATGTGCTGCGCGCCAGCCAACAGGCGCGCACGAGCTGGCTCACGAATCGACAAGCAAACCCGCCGATAAGTAAACCCGCTACCCTAGGCATCATCATGTACCACTACACCGACCATGACATCGCCCGCATGTACCACGAACCCGCCAAGCGCAGCATGCTCGTCTCCCACCAGGACGAGCGCGGCCCCTTCGCCCGCGACCGCGCCCGGGTCCTCCACAGCGCCGCCCTCCGCAGCCCTGGCCGACAAAACCCAAGTCGTGAGCCCCAAGGAGAGGCGACACACCCGCACCCGCCTCACCCACTCCCTCGAAGTCGCCCAAATCGCCCGGGGCATCGGCGCCGGCCTCGGCCTCGACCCCAACCTGTGCGAAATGGCCGGCCTCACCCACGACATCGGCCACCCACCCTACGGGCACAATGGGGAACACGCCCTCAACGAACTGGCGGTACACTGCGGCGGTTTCGAAGGCAACGCCCAAACGCTACGCATCCTCACCAGGCTCGAACCCAAGGTCCTCGACGAACGCGACCACTCCTACGGCCTCAACCTCACCCGCGCGGGCCTCGACGCCGCCTGCAAATACCCCGTCACAAAAACCAACCCCGATGGCACCACCAACCGCAAATACAGCTGCTACGACGAGGACCGGCAAATCTTAGAATGGGTGCGCGACGGGCACACCGATGGTCGGGCCGCAATGGAAGCCCAGGTCGCATGGACTTCGCCGACGATATCGCTCTACCCGTCCACGATGTGGAAGACGGCATTATATCCGGCCGCATCCACCTCAACGCGCTCTGGGATCAGGAAGCCCTGGAATCCCTGGGGGCCAGCGGCGAGACCGCGTTTGGGGTATCTGCCGACCGCCTTGTCGACGCAGGTGGGCGGCTGCGCAACCTACAGGTGGTGGCGGCCGCCGCCGAATTCGACGGCAGTCTTCGCGGCCGCCGCAATCTCAAGGCCATGACCTCGGAACTCGTGGGCGCTACGTGGGCGCCATCATCGAGGAAACCATCGCCTACCCCAACAACCAGGCGGGGAGGGGCGGCGATATGAGCGCCGGGCATGGCGTCAATCCTAGCCATGCTCGCCTGGTCGCATTCACGGCGAACTCATCGTGCCCGACCAGGTGTTGGCCGAGGTTACCTGCTGAAATCCCTCGCCGTCCTCTACGTCATGAACACTCCGGAACGCAAGGAACGGCAACGCAACCAACGCGAACGAGTCGCCATGGTGTTCGAATACTTGACGGCGGGCGCGCCGGGTGCGCTCGACCCGATGTTTCAACTGTGGTGGGAGCAGGCGGAAGACGCGGCGGCCCGGGAGCGGGTGGTGATAGACCAGATTGCTTCCATGACGGAATCCCGGCTGGCCCGGGTGGCGCAGGCGGCGCAGGATGCGGGCGACATGGACGTGGTGTGAGAATGGCTGTGGTTTTGGGTGCCGGCGGGGCGGAAAACCGTAGCGCTTTCAGGAGGTTGTTCTGGCTAAAACGCCATGATGGTGGTGACGGAGTATGTCGATGCTTAGCGACGCTTCCTTCGGTGATTGAATAGGCTTCATGGTATGAAACCAATTGATGATCCCCAAGAGTTTCAGCGAATCATGGCGGCTCGTAACCGGATTGCGGCTAGCCAGCGTGCGTTATCCAGGAAATGGTTTCAGACACCGGAGTGTTTGCGGTGGCTGCGGAAGGTATTGTGCATTTCGTAGACGATGAGTCATGCTTTTTGCCGATGCTTTTCGCGCCGGAGACACCCGGGCGTTTGTTCGGGATTTCAACGAAGATGAGCCTGGGGTGGGATCATGCTGTGATGGTGGAGCAGTCAACTGAGGACGAATTAGAGCAGCTTGAAACAGAATTCTATGGTCAGTACTTTTTGCTGTTCTCCGAGGATGAGCGGCACGCGGTGTTATTTACTCAGGCGGATTACAAACTCATTGCCGGCCGTTGTCGTTTTTACCGGTTCTTCCCGGATCTTTCCGCACAGAAGCGGGAGTTCATCGAGTTTAAGAACGAAGAGCTTTCCATAGGCACACTGTCGGGTACGAACAAGCCATGGAAACCGCTACCCGATTCATGGACTGGCTGGATTGAGATGAAACGTTGGGTTGCTAGGGGTGCGTTATCTACCGTGATGGTTTCTGGCAAACTGGGCTGCATTGCTCTGTGGGTGAATAGGCTTCAGCGATATGCAGAGAGTTGATGATGCCGAAGGTTGGAAAGATCCTGAGAATCCGAAATCGGATATCGGCTAGCCAATCGGTGTTGTCCAGGAAGTGGTTTCGGATACCGGGGTGTTTGTGATGGCTGCGGAAAAATGCCGTGCATTTGTGGATGGTGAGGATGATATTCTTGCTGATGCTTTTCGCGCTGAAACTTCTGGGCGGCTCATTGGCGTGCGGAATGACCATGACATTACCGAAGACCATGCGGTGATTGTGGAGCCGACCCGGGGATTTTTGACTTAGTGGGACGAGAATTCATTGGCCAATTTTCTTGCTGTTCTCCGAGGATGAGCGTCATGCGGTGCTCTTTACCGCTGCGGGAGAATATAAGCTCATCGCCGGCCCACTACCATTTCTTCGCCGTGTCTTCCCAGATCTTTCCGCGCAGACGGGAGTTTCTCGAATTCAAAAACGAAGAGCTCTCCTACCCACACACTGCGTGGGTAGAACTTGTGCTGGAAAATGCCAGTTCGATTCATGGACTGGCTGGATTGAGATGAAACGTTGGATTTGCCAGAGCGCGTTATCTACCATGATGGTTTCTGGCAAACTGGCTGCGTCTTGTTGAAGCTAGATGGGTTTTGAGGTTTTTCCGGAAGGAAGGTGTGTAAATGCGTCGCTACATAATGGAATGGGACCCTGAAAAACGGCAGGGTTCCGTTACAAAAAGATTATGGATATTTTTCATGAATTAGGTCAAGAGGAAGTGAAATGTTATGTACTGATTAAACCACAGCATAAAAAGCGTTATTGAAGAGTTGAAATCGTGAAGACTTAACCTTTTTATTGGGAGGAAGATCTTGGATTAAGGGGGAGTATTTTCTATTCTCATGAGTTAATGCCAGCATGGATTGGAGTGTTCTCTATCGACAAATTGGATTCTATTGAAGAATTTGACGAAATATTATTTTTGGGATGACTACTACCCGGTTGGGACAGTAGTTTTATCTAAAAACATAATGCTTCCCTATAATATACGTAATCTTTATGCTGAGGTGTTGGATGGCACATTAAGGGCGGAGTTTTTCATGCGATAATGCTGTTTGAGGGGGTATTCTTGCTTATGATGTCACTCCTGATAGTGATTATTTTGAGCCTGATGAAGGATATGGGACAGATGAGTTTCTCTTTAAATGGAAGGAATTACTTCAAAGAGCAGATTTATTTGACTGGTCAAAAATAATTAATTCTATGAGGAATCGCTGGTTTTTGAATAACTATTTGAAGGGGAATGATATGTGGCCTTACGTGACCATGTGGGCATATGAAGAAAGAATTATTCCTCTGCGAAAAAAATTGTGATATTTTTCATGAGTCATGTAATCAAAAACTCAAGTGTTATATTCTTACCTCTCCACTAGATGAAGAGCGTTTTAGCGTGTTGAAGGCTCATGATGATTTGGATTTTTCATTGGGTGGAAAGGTTGGACAATCAAGATTTGAATGGTTTGGTGGGGCTATTTTTCTTTTTAAAGAAGTTAGATTCTGCTGATCGTCTTGATGCTGTTTATTTTGGTGATAGTTTTTCACCTGTGGGGACGATACTGTTATCGGTGCATGCCCCGAAGTTTACGGAGTTGAAGGTTCCATATATAAATTATCTTCGTGATCCAACTGAAAGGACTTCGTTTTATGAGGCCCTTTTATCTGAGGGCGATGTTCTTGCTTATGAGGTAGCTTATGGGGGAAGTTATCAGCCTTATGAAGGTTGTCGAACCGACCGGTTTGTTTTTGTGGATGAAAAGTTATTAGAGAAGCGTGATCTTTTTCTCTGGTCCAAAGTTATATCAGCGCAATGGTAACGGGACTACCCGGAGATAATGAAACTTGAAACTTGAAGCTGATCCAGCTGCTGGGAAAATATGATTCCGCTTACCAAGACATTGATGCATGTGACCATTCCCTAGAGGTGCGGAAAGGCAAGCTAAAAGTTATGTTCTTTCGATTTGTTCCCCGTTAGTGTGGCTGGGGTTACCAGTAACTTAATAAGCTTTATTCAAGGGAGTGATGACAATGATGGATCGGGACGAGGAAAAATATCAAGGCTATTATTTGCCGCCAGTTTTAGGGGAACAAATTAAAAAGGCTGTTGCGCAAGTGGGGCCTATGGTTTTTGTGAAGCAGATGTTGACGTTTCGGCTTACGGAAGTAGGGGTGCATGAGGGGAGGTGTGGGATGCTGTGATGCGGTTATCGCAGGAAGCATATGAGGATCCGAGTATGTTGTCGAAATCAATCGGCTGGCAGATAAGTACAATCTTCTTGCTGATGATGTATTTGGGTATCCTGGAGGTCCTAAAATGTGCATCGCATTTTTGCTGTTTCTGATGCGTTAGTGATGGGGTTGGATGCGTCCCTTTCTGAACTGCCGTATCTTGTTGTGAAAAGTCTGATTTGTCGAGTTTGGCCGGATGACAAAATGTACAAAGGGTGTCGCGTGGATCATGGATCAGTAGGGATTGGTTCCAAGAATTTACGCTGTGGATGATTATACGAAGCTGATCCGGCTGCTAAGAAAACCTATTCATACCAAGAGATGGCAACTTGGAAAGCACATGCCATCTACCTTGGTTTTCCCGTTTCCGAGAGCAGTCATGTGTGCTAATGCCTTGAGTCCCCAGCAGCTGAATAGGTTTCAAGTATTTTGAGTAATCTTTATGGTAGAAAGTTGTTGACCTGTGTATTTTTGGTTTTTCTCCTGAGCTGAATGTTGCTATCGACGCCGGGGCGGCTAAGTATGGCCCGTTGGAGTTGTCGAAGCGGTTTTTGTTTCACTACATGCGGGAAAAACGGTGTGACTTATGGTGACGCATGGCAGTGCGTAATAGACTTATCGGAATCTTTCTCCGAGGATCCTGTATATTTTCGCAAAGTAGAGCAGATTTATGCGAAGTACGCGGAAATCATAGACGAAGATTCAGCGGCTACCATAGATGAAGACATCAGGGTCACGGCAAAATATGATGTAGTACAGAGTATTTTAGGTGGTTCAGAGGATCCCATCTCACAATTGATCTATCATATCTGCTATAGCGTTAAGGGTTTTGTTGGGATGAGGAGCGGATACAGGATAGTTTTCGCGGAATTGGACCGGGGAGACGGGGATGCCTGATTTCCGGCCACCGGTTATTGCGTTTTCTACTCCTATTGTGTCGTTGGGTGATGCTCGTAAGGCTGTAGCTAGCCGGAGGGACTTGGATCGTCCGTTATCGTTGCTTGATACGTGGGGGTTTTGAGTCGCCTACACAGTTTTTGGTGGTGGCGATTTTGTTTCAGGATTGGCCTATACCACCCTATAATTGTATTGTTGATAAAACAGATGGCATGGTGTACACAACCGACGAGAAAAACGCGGAAGTGTTTAAGCATTTTGGGGAAGACGGCATTCGGGTTGTGAGCATGACGGGCAAAGATAAGGTTTTATGGCATGAGTGGTCCCGCACAATGTTGGAGACGTTGCCACCGTATCCGGGGGAAGGCTACTAATCTCTTGAATCTGTAGTCATAAGAATATTGTTGACTGAATAGTTTGAAGCCAAAATAATCTTCAAGGTAGTGATAATGATGGTTAAACTTTTGTTTCAGCGGGTTGCTGACGAAGCACGTCCCCCTGCGGTGTTGGGGCGGTATCCAGGGATGCCTGATTATTTTACTGAGGTGCTTTTGGATGATTTGGTAGAGTCTGGTGCGTGGCTTGATCTGGAACTCAAAAAGGCCGTTTTTAGCGTTATGGGTAAATGATGAGGATTTTGAGCAATCCTGATTGGGAAGATCCTATTATTGGTCGTACTCAGAAGAATGTGCGGAAGTTCGCGGCAATGGATCCGGTAGTTGACCTAGAATCACTACGAGGAATGCGGGTGTTCCATGACGAACCATATTTCCGATGATTAACACAGCCTAGGGGCTATGTGTGATGGTTAATGAACTGTTTCCTGTTCGTTAGACTGTGGGAAACAGGTGCTAGTTGATGTGGGAGTGTTTGATGTTGATTGACTCTCTAAATGATGCCCGTAAGGTTAAGGCTATGGTCGCAGCAGAAAATTTGCGTCTTTATATGGCGCAGTTGGATAAGTGGGGTTTCCTTAACGAATTCGGCTGATATCGGGCCCGTCTTGACATACCCACCCATTCTTACCAGAGGAGATGATTATTCCGTGATGACGGCAAAAGATTTCCTCGCCTATGTTGAGGAAACCACCCGCAATGAACTATGGATTGATCACGCAGCATGGTATCTAGGGCAAAGACGTTTATATCACGGCCGGGGTATCAGTAAACTATCCTCCCTACTACGGGTTTTATATCCGCAATGCGAAAGTGGAGCGTTTGTATTCCGTTCAGGAGTATATCCTCGAATTATGGACGGTTGATCCTAAGGTGACGAAACCGGTTTATCTGTCAGAAAACACGATCCGATTCGTGACAGATGATAACGAGTACCTCGATCCTAGGAAAACAGAACTCATATTCACCGGGGACGAAATTTTCGTTACGGACCGTGATCTTCCTGCACCAGATCCCCGTGCAACATGGCAGTTTCTCCGGGACGACATGTCGGCAAAGGAGGTGGAGGGAAATAACCCGATTCCACAAGCTCATCTTCGATGACACCGTACCTGATTAGCCGCAAGATTCGTGGCGCTAGATACTTCCGGGTATCTCACATGAGGCAGTGCGAATAATTATTAGGTGCAATTAGCGCCTTCTGGCGGTCAGAGCCTCTCACAATGTGTTCAGCGACTAGTCTCGAACATCGCCCAGGTGAGGCATGCCCACAACCCACCGTACCTCACCGCAGCTGCCCCAATAACCTGCTACTTCTCAGCATCCGGGATGACGCAGAAGGACTGGTAGTGGTCCTGGGTGTAAAGCCACATGTCCGAGGTCGGTTTCGCTCCCGCCGCCGGTCACAATGCGCCGTTTACCCCGATGATTCACCCCGGGCGTGTCCACGGTGTATTCGCGGTAATAGTTACGGCCAATGTCGGGGAGCTGTTTTCATGGTTGCCGAACCGTTTGTTGTCGTTCTCCGGGTGATTCGTGGGGCCCGCCAGCCAGGAATGTCGTCAATGGTGTTCATGGCGCTCCTTAGGCAGCAGAATCAACCTGGCATTCCGGAATTTTTCAAAACCCTTATTGGCTGTCTGGTTTTTGTGTACGTGGGCGCAGCACTGGAAGCATTGCCGCTGCGGTTGCGATGCTGTGTGCCGGTTGCGGCGCGGACGGTGGTGTCGGCCGTCGTGGTTTCCGCCGCCGCAACCGCCGACTGTTGGGACGATTCCTGGAGCGTGTCAATCCCAAAATACGCGGGCCACCGCCGCGCCATAATGAGACCGCCGATGATCACCGGAAGGGTCTTTTTCCCTGTCTGCCATGATACGTATTGTTACACACCCCAAGCCCCACACATAGCAGTGGCGTGCCGTGGTTGACCGTCTTGGTACGCTTTAACCATGGCCAGAGGACGCATCCCCAACTCCGACATTCAAGCGATCCGCGAACGTGCCGCGATCGAAGAAATCATCGGCGAATATGTGCAGCAAGCCCAGCGGTTCCGATTCGTTGAAGGGGCTGAGTCCGTTTAAAGACGAGAAAACCCCGTCGTTTCATGTTCGGCCGAACCATGGCTACTACCATTGCTTTTCGACGGGCAAAGGTGGGGACGTGTTTAACTTCCTCATGGAGGTGGAACACTTGACCTTCCCGAAGCCGTCGAGCTAGTAGCAGATAAGATAAACTATCATATCAACTACCAGGGGGGTTCGACCGGGGCGCCGGCGGTAGAGCCCGGCACCCGGAAACGATTGATCGAAGCCAATCGTGCCGCACATGCGTTCTATAGGAAGCAGTTGGAGACTCCCCAGGCGCAGGTGTCCCGCACCTTCCTTTTTGGACCGAGGCTTCTCTAAAGAACTTATCTATAGTTTTGAGTGCGGCTACGCCCCGAGGGGTGGGATGCCGTGACGAAGCACCTGTTGAAAAAGTTTACGTTCCCCGAGCTAGAAGCCGCCGGCCTGTCGGTGATGGGTCGACGTGGCCCCATCGACAGGTTTCGGCGTCGCCTGTTGTGGCCGATTAAAAACATTTCCGGTGATGTGATTGGGTTCGGCGCCCGAAAGCTATTTGAGGACGACCAGCTGGGCAAATACCTGAATACCCCAGAGACACTCTTATATAAGAAGTCCAGGTGCTCTTTGGACTAGATCGGGCAAAAGAAGAATATTGCCAGCAGCCGTCAATGCGTGGTGGTGGAGGGTCACGGATGTGATGGCCATGCACGCCGCCGGGGTGGCAACGGCCGTGGCCACCTGCGGTACCGCGTTCGGGGATGATCATTTGCAGATGATTCGCCGCCTCGAGCTGACGACACTTATTTCCGTGGCGAACTCATTTACACCTTCGACGGGGATGAGGCCGGCCAAAAGGCGGCCAAACGGGCGTTCGAAGAAACCAAAAAGTTTACCGGTCAGTCGTATGTTGCTGTCGCCCCCGATAACCTGGATCCGTGTGATCTGCGGCTACAGAAGGGGGATGCGGCGGTTCGGGATTTGAGTGGCCTCCAGGTGCCCATGTTTGAGTTCATGATCCGGGCGGTGATTGCCGACTATCGGTTGGACACGCCCGAAGGCCGGTTGCAGGCAATGCGACGCGCCGTGCCGATTGTGGCCAGCATTCACGACGGGGCCCTAGCGGTCCGAGTATGCTCGGCGGCTCAGCGGCTGGGTGGGGTGGATGGATGAGGACGAGGTGTTGTCCCAGGTGCGAGTCGCGGCCCGAAACCCGCGGCCGGTGGAGCCTCGTCGCGCCGTTCGGTTCGATAGCGATGCTGCGGTGGCGGTGGATGCGCCGCAGGCTCGGTTGCCGCAGCCCGATGCCAAGAGTATCCAGTTGTGGCCGAGCGGGAGAGCCTGAAGCTGGCGTTGCAGTACCCAGGCGTGGTGGCCGATGGTTTTGATGCGGTCCCGGAGGCGGCGTTTAGCTTTGAGACCTACCGGGTGATTCGGCACGCCATTGCGCAGGCGGGCGGGTGTCGTGCCGCGGTGGCGGGGGAGTGGGCGGGCATGGTCGCATCGGAGATTGATGATCTTATTGGCCGGTCCCTGGTTTCGGAACTTGTGGTGGAGGATATCCACCTGCAGGGGTGAGAGCGTGGAAACGTATTGGGATCGCACCGTGGCCCGGTTGCAGGAACAGCAGGTAAGCAATGAGATTTCCCAGTTGAAGAGTAAAATGCAGCGCATGCGACCTAGTGATGACGAGCAGGCCTATCGGTCCATGTTCGCCAATCTTATTGCGTTGGAGCAGCAGAAGAAGCAGTTGCTTTGCCCGGGCATTTTCAGTAGTGGGGGTGGGTGCCGCGCGGTGAGGCGTCGTAACGCAAAACGACCCCGATCATTGCGGGGCCGGTCATGCTATCTATGCGTTTTTAGTGATGGGTTGCCTTCGTGGTGGGGGTAGCGCTGACCGAGGGGGCGGTGCTGGACGTCCTAGGGGTGGTGCTTGTGGTTTGTTTTGGTGCGATTCCGCTGATGGCGGTCTCAATCTTGCGGTTGGAATCAATCTCGTTGGGTGGGGAGCAGGCGGCCAGGGAGGCTCCCAGCGCGATGATGGCGCACGATGTGGTGATGGAGCGGCGGAAGATACTAGACATGGGGATCCTTTCGCACGAAAGTTAAAGATTAGCTACCCCCAAATGTTACGCATTCGATATGAACTTTTTAATTACGACACGCCCTAAATATCGTGGTATTTTTACGAATTTTCCCCTATGGGCTTAATCGTCGTCCCGCTCCAGAATAGTAATATCATCCGATTTATTAAGCTTAGATTTATTGAGATTTTTACTTCCTTCATGCGGGGCTGCGGATCAAGTTTATTGGCTATAGCCTTCGGGGTTGCCGTCAGAATCTGCTTGGTAGCTGGGGAATTTATTGCCACCTGGTATCCCTTTTAATTTGTTCGTAGCGCCGGCGACCCGCCTTGGTGCCAAAGACGTAACCCGCGGCAGCACCGATAACGAACTGGATCATGGAAAGTCCCACTCCTTATATAAAAAGCTTGTCAAGGAAGAAAGTAGTGTGACTGCCACATTACCGAAGAAACCACAACGGTGGTTAGCGCATCCAGTAACCCCCGCTAGCCCCACAGGTTCTGCAAAAAATTTCGGGGTGGGTTAGGGTCGCAGAAACACAAAAACCGCCCTAGTGGTGGCGGTAGTGAAATAAAAAGCTCCCCAACTGGACTCCGAACCAGTAACCCTTCGATTAACAGTCGAATGCTCTGCCAATTGAGCTATGGGGGAATGGATTTTGCCACACAATTACTACGCTGGCAACGAATGAAACTATACAGTGCCCCGCTGATTTAAGGCAAATTTGCTGGTCAGTGCGATAAAAATCCTCATTGGTCGCAAGAATGATTCGGCGTCGGCGGGTGATGCGGTGCGGGTGTTCTGGGGTGGGAGGAAAATTTGGGTATTCGGGTGTTGAGTTCGTTACTATGTGCTATGACCCGCTATACTTTTCATTCGTGCCTTGCAATGGCTATTATGTAGCAGGATCGCTTTAAATTTGGGGCTATAGCTCAGTCGGTTAGAGCTGCGGACTCATAATCCGTCGGTCCTGGGTTCGAGCCCCGGTGGCCCTCACGATCACACCCCCAGTTCCACGCCAGGAGCTGGGGTTTTGCCATTATCGGCGTGCTTTTACGACGCCGTAACGGTGCTACCTCATTCGGGTAGCAGTCGTCTTGCAGCGCGTCAGGGTGGGGGATTCCTCATCTTCACGGTGACCGCCTTGCTGAATTAAGGTGGCGGCAATCCGTCAATCGCCGACAAATCATGGGAAGTGATGAATGCCGAACACCAACGACACTCAACCAACTGACGATCGCACAAGAGCGCAGGTTGTTACCGCGCGCACCGTGGCGGAAGCCGCCCGGAAAACCGGGGAAAAGGTCCAATCCCGAATCATCATTGTGGAAAACCTGGCGGACACCTCACTGGTGATTGACCAGGCGGGCGACCCCAATGCGGTGGTAGAACCACCAACGGAACCATCCCCGGCGGCCGACCTTAGCCCCATCATGCGGCGCCTCGCCGCCCTAGAAGCCACACCAACCCCGGCCGCCACCGTGGCCGAACAGGTGCAGGCATCGGCGCGGCTGAACCGCCTCGCCGACCACGCCGGCATCACCACCCGCGCCATCGGCATCGGCTGGAAGACACCTCCAATGCGGCACGCCGCAACTGGTCGAAATCGCCGCACGGCGGTCACCAGGATATAACACCATCGACCTGGCCGCGGGCCGCCCCGAATGGACCCTCTTCCAGTGGCCGAACCACCCCGAATGGGTGTCGTTAGAACCGCAGGAGAACCCCTCCGCGACGTGATCGCCACGCTCCGGGCCAATGGGATCGAAAAATATCTACCTCACGCTCGCCGACATGATGGTCTCGACCTCGCTGGCGAAATTCCGGAATGGAAGGCAATATCCAGGGACGGTACCATTCGGAACATGCCCTCACCGGCGGCCCCTCACCCGCAGCCCGATCCGGGATATGCTCGCCGGCGCCGTGGCTGCAGGTTGCCACCCAATTCGGTGACATCATTGACGGGATCATCATCACCGAACTCTTTTTGGGACTCCGGGTCGTTCTCCGACAACGACCTGCTGCTCTACCGCAGCGACACCGGCGCCACCGACTGGCCCGCAGCGACGATGGGGCACTCAGGAAACCCCGAATACCAGGAATGGCTCACTACAAAATGGCGGGATTTCATTGCCCACTGCCGAAGCCCGACAGCAGGCATCCCGCTGGTCATGGACGTGCGGGTGAACTGGAACCAGCCACTAGCGGGCCGCCCAGAAGAGCGGACACGACTATGCCAAACTGCTGCGGGTAGCTGACGAAATCCAGCCATGGGTGTACTACGACACTGGGGAAGAATCGAAGGCCGTCGCCTTGGTGTCCGCCCTCAATAAGCAGTGGCCGGGGCGGGTGCGGCCCGCCTCGGCTTATGGTCGGCAACCCCGCCTCGGTGGGGAAGACCCTCGTCGACCTAGCGCCGCCCACCGGGTGCAGGTCACCTACTCGAAAATGGGGACCCTGCTCCACTGATTATGACCTGCAGTAGATCCGTCATTACCGCTCATTACCGCTCGTCGGGTGGCGATAACCGTTGGAAAACCATCACACACCCGCAGGCCAGCAGCAGCACGCCCGCGAGCGCCCACATGAGCGTCGAAAAGCCTACGGGCAGGCGGGCGGCAAGCGGGCCCCAGGCTGGCGCCAATAAACAGCACCGCACCATTGACCGCCATGCCGCCGGCATGATAGGGTGCCGAAGCCTGGCCGAACAACGTAATCATGGTGGGCACGGCCATGGCAATACCCGCCACAAACACCAGGCCGGCGACAATAATCCCCCACAGCGTTGCGGACAACAACCCTCCAACAGCAACCCCAGGGCGGCGACAATAAAACTGACGCGAGCAATGGTCCCTATGGGGATGCGGGCGCGATGCGACCAATAACCAGCGACACGCACATGCTCGGCAGGCCCGCGAGCCGCAGCCAAATCAATTGCGACTGCGACATCCCAATACTCCCCAAGTCGGCCCCAACGCGCAATACATGCCACGAAACTCATGAGCACAGTCACGTGCGCTAAACACAGAAATTGCGTGCGCGGCTTTGCGATGATCTGGCCAACCACCACAAAACTCTGCCTCATGCTGCCGGCCGCGGTGGCGTGGGGAATCTCCACCATGCGTCGCGTCGGGAAGAGTGACAGAAAAACACAAAATAAGGAGAATCGTGCTGCTGAGGAAAACCGCCCGCCACGTGGCGAATGTGAGATTGGTCGCAGCGGCAAATACCTGACCGACAATGCCGGCCACCAAGAACGCGGTGGACATGGCCGATCGCCGTGGGGCGGCGGGTGATCGGCAGCGCCTCGGCAAGGTAGGCCAGGGCGATGGGGGCGAAACTCGCGGCCGAAAACCCTGCAATCCCCGGAGCACACCAAGCGTCGGCAGGTTTGGTGCCACGGCGCAGCAGGCGGTGGTGAGGATCGAAGCGTCATGCCGCAGAGCAGGATTTTCTTGCGACCGTACCGGTCGAGATCGGCCCCCAGATGAGAAAACCGCTGGCGTAGCACAGGCTAAACGCGGTGGAGAGGGCGAGGGTGGCATCCCCGCCAAGACCGCGGCCGACCGGCGCGATCAGCGGGATGGCCAGATAGAGCTGGGTGAGTACCACAAGTGCGGTGGCCACCAGGAACACCACGGTGCTGGGTGGTGGCTGGATACTCTGGTGCGTGGTCGGGCGACGGTGGTTGTGATGGTTGTTGTGACATGCGAAACCTCAATTCCAACTTTTTGGTTGGAGTTGAGTATAGGTGACCGTGGCATAATTTCCAACCTTTTAGTTGGAATTGTCGCGGTACACTGCTAGAGACCGCGACACCACCGTTGGCATTGCCGCGGCCCGCCTATCCCACAATCCCCCTCACCGCAAAGGACCCTCATGGCCTGGGGACATTGAAGGAACGAAAACCAAAAATCCTCACCGCCGCACTCGCCGAATTTGCCCATAACGGCCCCGACGGCACCACCGTCGCTAAAAATCGCCGCTCGGGCCGGAGTTAATAAGGAACGCATCTACAATTATTTCGGCGACAAACGCCAACTCTTCACCCACGTTCTCCGGGAAGAACTCGCTAAGGTAGCCCAAGCCGTGCCCGTGCATCCTTCGCTACCGAAGACATTGGCGACTGGGCTGGCCGCGTCTACGACTATCACTGCGTCCACCCCGAACTCCAAACCGACTCATGCGGTGGGAAGGCCTCTACTTCGACGCGGAAGTACCCGACGAGGAGCCACGTAGCACCTACTACAATCGGAAAAATCCAGCCATCCACGCCGGGCAGGGCGCGTCGGCACCCCTAGCCACTACTATCGACGCCGATCACCTGGCCTTTCTCATCCTATCTATCGCCGGCTGGTGGTCTGCGGTCCCCCAAGTTGCCCGCATGTTCACCGGCCTCGAAACCGACGCCGAGCACGCTCGCCGCCGCGAATCGGTCATCACGGCCGCCCAATTATTGGCGGGCACCCTACAATCAATACGCCGTGGGTGACGTAGATACCGTAATTCATAACCTCTATCAAACTTTCGACCTCATTGGGGTGGTGCTCAACGGCATCATCGGCGGCGCCATCGCCAGGCAACGAAACTTCGACTTCGTGGGTTTCGTGTTCGCCTTATTCTCCCGCCCTCGGCGGCTGGCATGCTGCTGATGTGCTTATGCAAAGGCACCGCCGCTGCCATCGCCAACCCTACCTATTTGCTCCTGGCCTGCTGCGGGGCAACCATCGCCCTGGTCACGCATTTTAAGGGGAACACCTGGGAACTCTTCAAAGTGCACGGCGACGCCATCATCCTGGGCGTGTGGTCCGTTACCGGCTGCGTGAAGGCCCTGGTCTTCGACATGCCCTCGTGTCCGCGGTCTTCATGGGCGTACTCACCGCCGTCGGGGGCGGCATGATCCGGGACGTCGTGACCGGCCAGATCCCTAGCATATTCGGGGGTGGCACCTCTACGCCGTGCCCGCTACCATCAGCGCCGGCGCCATGACGCTATTCTACGTCACCGGACACCAAGCCCTGGGCATGATTATCTCCCCAATAATAGGCGGTGGCCTGGTCATTCTCGCCTATTGGAAGGGTTAGTCCTGTTCCGCAGCAGCGAGTGGGCGCCCGTGAATATGACCGCGGTGCAACTCCGGGAACTCGCAAAACGCTCCGAACGGCAGGGGTGGAATATGGCGCGGCGGATAAAAAGAAAATCGAGGGAGAGTTTTAACTGAGATTCCTTCCCGCAGGTCGGTAGCATATATCTCGTGACCAATGCGCTTTCCTCCTCCTTGACCATCATCTTTCCGCTTGGCCAGTGCCGAACGCCGCCAGCGCGGTATTCACTAACGGCACTACGGTGGCAACCGCCGGCGACCAAAATAGGATTTTTCGAGACTGGCATCCGTGACGAAACTGCTGTCAGCTTACAGCTTCATGGTGGCAGTGGAGGAGGGGGTCTTCGATCTCGACACGGTCATCACCAAGCAAGGCGCCACGGTCAGACACCTATTATCCCACGCCGGCGGGGTGGGATTTAGAGAAGAAGATTCAAGAAAGCCCGTGGGCACGCGCCGCATCTACTCCTCCTATGGCTTCGAACTGCTGGGCGATAGTTTGGTGTCGGAGACCCAAATGGAGCTCGGTGAATACTTCACCGCGGCCGTGTTCGGAACCACTGAGAATGGTGAACACTACGCTATGGGGATCGCCGGGGCACGAGGCGCGTTCCACCGTGGCCGACCTTCAGGTTCGTGGCCGAAATCATGGCCCCCACCCTGCTCGACCCCGCCACCGTTGCGGAAATGTGGACACCCAATACCCGGGAACTCAACGGCATTGTTCCCGGCTATGGCGTATGTTTAAGCCCCTGCCCATGGGGTTGGGTTTCGAAATCAAAGGGCGAAAAACCCCACACTGGACCGGCGCAACTGCCAAGCAACACGGTGGGGCATTTCGGCCAATCAGGCACATTCGTGTGGGTGCACCCACCCACGCGCCGAGGGGCGATTGTTTTGACCAATCGGGCATTCGGAGAGTGGGCGAAGCCGGTCTGGACGCGGCTCAATGATGAGCTATGGCAGGCATTGGCGACATAGGTACCCACCAGATCTTAGTAATTGACGATAGATGAAAAGATTTTTTATAGGGATGATGCTAATAGGAGCGACTGAAATTTTGATAAAACAACTGGTAGAGGTCACTCTAAACTTTTGGTTTAACTTTAAAAGACCTGGTTAAAGTGCAAGTTTAGAGTTGCTGATGGGGGACAGAGTTGTAGTTGAACTCGTAAGTAAATCAAAGTGATAGATGTCTCATATTGATGCTGTTTCGTATTGGTGTTGAGGCTAGGCCGTTGGGGAAGACGATCTCGTCTTAGCGGGAGTACCCCATGACTCCCGCTTTCACCATCAGTAGAGAAACGGTTACCTACAGTGGAAAAAGAAGTGCAGCGCATTGCTGTCTTACACGTGAGCGGTATGCCCCGCGCCTACCGCCCCCGAGTAGAACAAGCAATGCTCGACGTTATCACCTCCGAACCCATGTCAGCAGCACCCGGCGCGGACGTTTTAGACGCGACGTGGTGCACCAGGTAGTCAGCGCTCCGGTGTTGCTGCCGGTGCCGTTGATTGCCGTCAGGTGCTTAGCGGCACTGATGAAGAACTAGATATATTCTCCGGGGTCACTGAGCCTCATGGCCCGGGAAGTACGGTTTCAAGCCTATGTGGAGCTTGTCGGTTGGTTCGTAGACTGCTCACAAAAGCGGAGCACGTCTGCGAAGGTGCGCATAGCGAGATGAGGCTCGGCGTTGGTTTTTACGCCGAAGGTTTGTTCGCAGCGTACCGCTAATTCAATAAGATCAAGGGATTGGAACCCTGGGTCGTCGATAAGTAGCGAATTATCGGCGATGTCCTCGATGGTGACTCCGCAATAGATGCCATGAGGGTGCGGAGTTTAGTCATGTAGTGGCTTCGGCGCTGGTTGAAGCTGCAGCGGTGTTGGTGTGTAACGCGGCGAGTTGTTCTTGCAAGGAAGTCATAGTTTGACCTTAATGAGAGACGGTTAGCGGAATGCAGATAAGAATCAAATAGGATAGGGCAACAGGTAATCTGGGACCCATGGTGTTTGCTCTTGTGACCAAGAAGTTTTCGGGCCTGGAGGTGCCCGCAATACGCGGGGCCAGGAATTCAAACCGCCCCAATTCAGTCAGGGGCATCGGGTGAGAAAGCTACGCTACTACACCGAGGGTGACGAGAATTCGCAGTTCACCCTGGTTTTTGTGCACGGTTACACATTGGCCGCGCAGGCGTGGCATGTGCAGGTGGCGGCGTTTGCCGACCAGGTGCGGTGTATAGCCATGGATTTGCGGGGGCACGGAAAGTCGGATCCCGTCCCAGCGTCGGAATGTAATATTCCTGATGCGGCGGATGATGTGATGGCGGTGTTGGATCGATGCCGGGGTCACAACCCCGATTATTTTGGTGGGTCATTCGCTAGGCACCATGGTGGTGCTGAATTTTTTACGACGCTACCCGCAGTTTCGGCTGCGGTGTCGGGGTGTGGTGCTGGTGTCGGCATCGGCGCAACCGTTTGCTTCGGAAGGTATGACGCAACTGCTGAAACGTGCCGATCGTGAATTCGCTCCGGCATGTTGCGGAGGAAAAACTCCGAGGACGTGCAGGCGTTACGGTCGGCGGTCACCAATGTGGTGGCGCCGGTGGTGACGGCAGCTGCGGCATTGGCCCACGAGAAGACATAGCGGAAACTACACATCAAGCTTATCGACGACATTCCCGTTGGCGACGATCATCGGCTTCCCTGGATGATCTGCAGGAGGAGATGAACCGAGCGTGGCCCAGCTGTCCTAGCATACCGGGGGCCGTGCTGCTGATGACATATTCACCGGTGGCCAGCTCGGAATACATTGTAGCATTGGCCGGCGTCGGCTGACGGTGGTGCCGTCGGCGGGCCACATGCTGCCCCTGGAAAACCCGGCCGGTGAAACACGGCGATTTCGGCGAGTGGCGCGGCGGCACCGCATAGCAGGGGAGCGATGAATCATTATCCGATTCCGCGGGACTACCTGACTACCAGTCGCCCCCGGAGTATCCGATGGGCGGCGGTTTTCCATCTATGGGTGCTCGACTGCCGTGTTCATTGTGGTGGCCCTGGGGGTTGGCGTTGTGATGGCCTACATCTCTGCTGGTGGGGTTCGTTCGTGTGTCGGTCAAACTGGTCATCCCCTGACGTTTGGGTGGGCCACCATGGCGTATTGGCTTGCTCTGTACTGCACCAGCTCTTCTACCTAATATATGACAGCCTCAACTATTTTATTGGTAGGACGAAAACCGTGGATGGGACTTTTGCAAGGGACCCGGTTAATCTGGCGTTCTCGACGGTACGGAAACAGACGTATGCACGCTGCCATGCGCGCGCGGGTGGGAAGCCAGCCGACCACATCGTTACGGTCACTCGTGGAACATCATCATTTCCTCGGTGTTCGGCACCTCGACGCACCCGCGGGCCCCCGTGTCAGACCTGGTACCTGTTTGACGCCAAACAGGATTTTGCCTACCAGCGGGAGGTGCCGGGTAATGCGTCACAGCGGGCACCACGTGCGGCTTTTCGCGGGCCACCGGAAGGTGGGTACTCCCGGGCGGTCACCGGGCGGATTGGCGCCGCCGGCGCCTACGACCGGTCGGTGGGGTTTCAGCTACCACGTTCCAATTCACCCGCAAGCGGATGCTGACGCCGACCTGGGCAGAGACTACATTGGCGAAACCCCACGGCTCAGCGACCCACGACAATAGTGGGTGACTCGGACTTCTCCACTGCGTACCACCAGCGCAACGTGGCGGGGGCGACAAAATCAACACCGACGGAAACCTGCCGATCATCGACGTGCGCGATGCCGCCCATCGCACCCTCATGCCGGCGGCTAAGAAATCGCTCCAGCGTGGAAAGACCCGGCCGACCATGGGATTGCCGCCCGTGTCACTCCTCGTTGCCGGCGGGCTGCTTGTCCTCAACATTGTGGGGGCAATCCAGCTGAGCATAGATGCCCTGACCGGCCAGGATTTGCGCTGCTTATCGACGACGGTGCCGACGAACCCCGGTGGATCCTGCCATGCTCATGCCCATTCAGTGTCCCTCATCGAGATTTTCCTGCTGGTAGGCACCCTCCTGCGGCACAAATGGGCCCGCATCCGGGCTCATGGTGTTGTGCGTGATCTCTGCGGTACAAACACTCTGTAGCATTAACGGGGAAACCATACGTCGTTCGCCGCGTTGCTCGCATTCCCATCGGTGTTTGTGGTGTTGAGTAAGTGATAAAGTCCGGAATGGGTGTCGGGGAGTACACAACGCCGCGAACCAAGCAGCAGGGCATAAAGACGCCACCCCGTCCGTAGAATCGGTGCTATGAACAAGATCCGTGATGGTATCCGTCATTCGCGGCCGTTGCGGTTGTCACCCTGACGGCAACCGCGGAACTCCGCCAACCCTGACGGTCTGGTTGTCACCAACATCCTTCACCACCAAAGATGGTGCTGGGTCCAATGATCTACAAAGCATCGTGTGAAACGAAAAGCCAAACACTACGATCTGTACTTCCTCCACCCGCTGACGGCGCCGAAAATCCACTAGGCCCAGAGGCCAGACTGCACCACACCACAACCACCGATTTTGTGCACTTCACCGACCAGAAAACAACATACCGCCAGCGGTGGACACGCCACCGACGGGTGGAACTGCCTCGACCGGTTCCGTCATCACCGCGGCGGCACCCCCACCGCCTACATTTCCGGCCTGAAGAAACCGACGGTCTCTAAAACATTTGGGCCGTGGCCAGACCGACGGGGCGCCACTTCACGAACCACTCAACGACGGCAAACCCGTACTGACATCACTGTTCTCTAGCGCCCCAGTCAACCGTACCACGAACGAAGCGACCCCACGTGTTCACCTACAATGGCAAAACTCCTCATGGCGTGGCCGAAGGCGACCACATCGGGGTGTACCGTCACCGACGGCATCCGCTGGACTAAGGCTGATGCGGCAGCGGAGGCAAAAATCCAGCCATAACCTTCTTCCGCACGCACCTGAAGCCGATAACGCACCGATCGAATGCCCCGTCCTGAAACCATATGAAAACCCCGCCGGTGACAAACAAGTTCTCTTCGGCGCCAAAGACGCCAGCCGGGGAAACCACCGGCACCCAATTACACGGTGGCACCTCGACGTCAACGTGTTCGTCGCCGACACCGACACCCAACGCCCGACCACGGTCCCGACTACTATGGTGCCAATCACCGGCAGCACCGACATCAGCACTGCGGAAGACACCATCACCTCCCTGGGCTGGTGGGCAACTGAACCACACGGCCGACGGGTGCACGCCACTGACAACGGCAGGGCTCCCCCACCTGCGCTGACTAGGGTCCCAGCAGCCTGGCCAGAGAGTCACCCTGGGGCGACAACCGCATCACCCAAAACTAAAACCAGCGACCTGAAATACCGTAATGTGAAAACCCACAATCGGCGTGATTCAAAGACAAGCCCATCTCCGCCACCGGAAACCTGCTGATCGGAAAGACACCAACGGTGACGTGTACGGGCTTTACGACGTACTGAACCAGATGCTGCTCAAAAACACACCCTGCGCTTCCACAACACTGTTGGTAACTACACGGTCGGTCTATATTGACCCGTGGCAGGGTGGCGACTGCGCGGTTCACACACCCCACCGACGGCTGGTATAACGTGAAGGCTCGCGCTGGGGAGCTTGACAACAGCAAGAAGGGCAGGATTCCACCCACTACTATTTTGATGGGCTTTGGGTAACGGGCAATGGGTACAGCCCAATCCTTGGTGCAGGACCAGCGACATCACCTCAGAGGTACACACCGATACCACCGGTGGAGTTCGTGTTCCCAACGACACACCTTTCACGATCGCTAGGTTCTCCAGTCGGACAAGCAGGCCTCAGTGTTTACGAGGACCCGACCGGCAAGAACACCGCCGGACATTGAGAGGGGTGGGGGACGTGAGTAATGATACGAGGTTGGTGGTGAGGTGTAACGACTACAACAATAGCCTACAAAGTATTGCTTAGCTAACCATTATTCTGTTAGTGATGCTCGCGGTAAATCTGGTGATTGTCATAAGGAAATAACGATGAACCTGAACTGCTGGTACCAATCAAAGGGCGGCTTATCGCAGTCATACTACTATCGTGGTACTCAGCCATTGCCACAATCATTCCAATTAGCAGGCATCACCGTCTATATCGCAAGAATCTTCCCTGACGTAACCACCAACACATCTGGACCATAGTCGCAGTCATCATCATTGCCGCTATCATCCGAATGGTCGCTACAACGGCATGTCCGGCATGCTCTCCCCACAGTGCCGACAACGACCTGCAACTAGCATTACGCCGCCAGCTGGCAGGGCATATTCGCCGCTCACCGCCAGGTTGGTTGGATTCAGCATCGCTCGGCCGGCACTCATCGGATCAGTGGAAAGACGCTGATGCACCAAACTCAATAATACACCATCAATGAAGGTTATCGCCGTCTCCCTCGTCCCGCTCTTCCTCGTCCTGCTCTTTCACCATCGACTGGCGCATCGCACCGTAGCATTCATCCCTGGCGATTATCACCATCGTCCCCGCGGAATCATGCCTCACCCGGTCAAACACTGCAAAAGAATACGGCGAAGCTAACTGCTTTCATGACCATGCAGTCATCGATTTCGTCCGCATTGCTGTCATGAAACCTTCGGCAACACCCACACCGGTAGTTCCCGCCACACACCGCGTCATCGGGCTTTAGATGCCTGGTCCCGCTGGTCCCGGACAATCCACCATCTATCTTGGGCTTACTGACGTCGTTGTCTCCCCAGTCACCGTCTTGCTCGTTATGTGGCATTGGCCTTGCCTGGCGCATTGACGACGCGCCCCTTGGGCTCATTGTCACCCTTGCCTCGGCCTCGGACTTCCGCAGCAATAGTGCGAGTCGCTACGAACCCGAATCTATCGCCACCGGAATAGCTGCCCATCCATCGCCTGCGTGCTCCATACCCCGGACCATCCCGGAGCCCGAAAAACCACAGCATCCAGGGGTTGCGCCATTAGTCGCCGACAATATCACCTTCAGCTATGACGACTCCAATTTCAGCATTAAGCAATGTCACCGCCTGATCTCGGACCCCGGAACTATCACTGCCTCTGGTTGGCCCCTCCGGTTCCGGCAATCCACCCTGGCAAAACTTCTCGCCCGCTTCTACGATGCTGAAGGAACAATCAGTATTGCCGGCGTCGATGTCCGCGACATTGGCATGGACGAGTTTTACCGCACCATAGGGATGGTTTTCCAAGACCCCAACTACTCAACGTTTCATCCGCGAAAACATCTGGTATGTGCCGTCCCGATGACCGATGAGCAGATTATGGCCGGCGCGCCGGGCCTGCATTGACACCGACATTACCCAACTACCCCTGTAACTGATTCCATTATTATTGGGGTAGATACCAACCATCGGGTGGGCAGGAACAACGCATTGCCATTGTCTCGGGCGTTCCCTTGCCGACACACCTATCCTCATTTTGACGAAGCCACCGCCCAGCGGACCCTGACTCGAAGCCGCTATTACATGGCTATTGATGGTTTTAGCGCAGCATCACCGCACGGTCATTATGATTGCGCACCGGCTATCCAATCATCATCGCCGACCACCGTGCTTAAATCAGGTCGTATCGCAGAACGTGGCACACATCAGCAACCCTGGAACAAGGCGAACTATACCCAGAACTGCGGGCACATACCGGTTGGGACGGAGGCTCAACAATCATGATCCACTTATACGCCATTGTTGATAGTCCAGCCCAGCGCATGCTGACCATGTTACTCATTGCTTCCACGCTGGCAGCCGCAGCGCAGGGCATTGCTTTGTGGGACTATTCCTCACCAGCTTCATTTCCGTGATGATGCGGTGAGTCGATGGCTGGTGCTTATCCTCATCACCACTAATATCCATGCGGCATTGGTGCTGTTTACCGGTTTCATTGGCTGCGCCAGTTCTGCCGCAATTCTCCGTTCCTCCTCTCGATGTTGGGGAGCGGATCAGCCGGTCAGTTACTGAGTTATTTCCGCCAGGGGAGTGGATGGCAGCCCGGCTGATATGGCATCTTCTGAATCGGGCTTGCCGCCGCAGTGCCGCATGTTGTGTGGTTCGGCTGTCTCTGTTATCACCGGCATAGTCACGCCTGCGGTCGTGCCTTAGCCACCTGCGCTCGCTGATTGGCGAACCGGCATCGTCATGACCGGGTGCGGCGCCACCATATTATGGTTGGCCTATCGACGCATTGCGTGCGCGACCAGCGGTGAATCCGATCACCACCACGCGAGGCTGTTGCAGAAGTGACCACCAGGCTTATCGAATTCAGCGGGTCGCAAAGCGCCATCAGGGCTGCTGGGCCACTCTGTGCGATCGGGTCGCTGTTGATGATGCCCTGCAACGCCAACATGATGCTGTCGGCAGCCACAGCAACCCAGCGGGCAGCCATTGGACGACTCGGCGCCCTCGTGCAAGCAGTATTCTCCGCGATCGTCATTGTGGCGGTCATTATCGCGCTTCGTGGTGGTATGGACTATGCCACCCCTGGTGAGCTCCTACGCGCATTGTCGTGTCCTGGCTTCGCGAACCGATCGTCAATGCTGGTGCCTTATCGGGTGGTTTTGAGCCTCGGGCGAAGGAACACCCTTGCTGAGCTACGGAAGCCTGCAAATCCGCGGTGCTTTCAGAACCGAACGAACCTGTCACACCAGCCAGGTCAGGCGATGTGGGAATTTGCCGGGCGGGTTGATTTCAGTACGGGGAGAGTCGCATCCTGGAGCCAGATTAGTTTCACCGTCCCGGAACATTCTCTTGTGGCTGTAGTCGGCCCTTCTGGTGCCGGAAAAACCACCATCACCGGCTGCTTTCTGCTTCAGCGGACCCCGATGCCGGCACAATTTCTATCGGTACGGGATGCCCCTGCCAAGCATCGGTACCGAACAAAGTGAACCAAATTAGTCACACCCGTGTTCCAGACACATTCCTGATTGAGGGGCACCATCCGTGACAATCTGCTCTTGCCTGGCCGACAGCCACCGACACGGAACCTCAGGTAGCAGCAACAGCTAGCTGCCTTTAGATGGTCCTCACTCGACAAAAACGGGTGGGAATATGGATGTGGGGAGGCGCCCTGCTAACCCGTGGAGGGGCGTCGACGCGTGGCCATCGCCCGCGCCCCTGCCAGACAGCCCCATTATCACCCTAGACAGAACCCAGCCTCCCTGGATGCGGTCACCGAGCGGGTCATCACCGACACCATGCATGCGCTTGCACCGACCACACACCGTTATCGTCGTGGCTCACCAGCTCAACACTATCCGCGACGCTGATCATATCGTGGTGTTGAACGAAGCCGGGCAGATTGTAGAGCAGGGGCACGACGAACTCGCGACGTGCGGCACGAGTACCATCATCATTGGCAGATCTCGTACACGCCAGCAAAACCTTGCGTCGCTAGAATCCCATGTTCACCACATATATGCCGCGAATGCGTTCAGAAGCGAACCCGAAGAGGATTCGGTACTGTGATGGAATTTGTTTCCGCTGTTCATCAGTGAGGTAATCCAGGAAATTGAATGTGACATGGTAGTCCCGCACCGCAGATCACCCAATCCGCTTTGCTAGGCGTCTCTTTACTTTAAACGGCATGAGACGCTGGAGTACCATGTCGGGCAATTTGCTTTTCGCTGCCGCGCATCACCATGGGGGAGTTCGGTTTCTATACCAGTCGGCACACCGGGGAAACGCCTGTGCCGTCATCAACCAGTGCCGCTACCTCCGATTGGCAAGTAATAGAACACCCCCTGGAGCGACTGCTATGACGCCCTTACTCCAGATACTTTTGTTAACCATTCGTGATCCGTGGCGGAGTAGGGGAGATCAATCTCGTTATCAGCCTTGGGTACCCACCGGTGTCGCATGTCGATGACGTCGGGAGAAATCCGGGTTATAGATGGTGCAGTCGTAGTCGGCAGGTCCTCGGATAGCACGTCGAGGACCACAGCCAATATTGACGACCGCAGCACCCGGATGTTTGTCCAGATATTGGGTGATCTCCTCGAATGGTAAAACCGGGTGGCGAAACCCTCCAGCACAACGTTGAAAAGTGCCGAGCGGCTGCGCGGGTGTTTTTCTCCGCTGACCAGTAATGACGCGGCCTGGGTGGCCCACGGGTCGGGAATAGCTCAGGCCATTGGCTGGCTGCCTTGGCCCCGGCCTAGTAGTCGGGTAAAACAGGGTTTAGAAACATCTTCATGCGAAATTTCTCCTTAAAAATCGACGCGAACGAAATACATGCCTTTATTCCACTTCAACATGAGAAAATCAAGCGGTAGCTCATTGAGTAATGGGAGCGGAGCTTTGGTGCCAGCCAGTCAAAGAAACTAAACTCCACGGTTACGTTTGTGACGGTGGTGCTCCATTTCCGTGGCGAATATGGGTCTTGTTGACCCTAAAGCAGCATTTCCAAGGTGCCCTTTTTCTCTAGCATGCGTTCGCTGCGCTTGGTGGCGTCTCGGGGATTCGGCGTCGCCATCACCATGCGGCCGCCGGGAGAGGCGGTGCCGAAGGCGTCGATAAGCGAAGCAACGTCGGCGACCTGGAAATAGAAAAACACGCCCCGGCCAGGTACAACCCGCGGGAGGCATCGACACTACTCAACCACTCGTGATTGGTGGCGGAGTAAGGAGATCAACTCATTGTCTGCCTTGGTACCCACCGGTGCCGCAGCTCGATGACGTCGGGAAGATCCAGGTTATAGATGGTGCACTCGTGGCCGGAAAGGTCCTCTGCCAGCATGTCCAGGCCGCAACCAATATTGACGACCGCGGCACCCGGGTGCGTTTCCAAATATGCCGTGCCTCCTGCACCAGAATCATGTGCCGCAGGCTGCTACACCAGTTCAGGGAAACCCATCCATTGGCTGGGCTGTGGTGCCTTCCTGCGCCGCAATCTCCATGGCCTTGTGGGCCCATGGGTCGGGGAATAGCTCGGGCCACCGGTCACTCTTGCGCTCTAGCGAAGAGCGGATAGAGAAAAGCGTTTGGAAACATTATCCATACCGGCAAGCCCTAGCCCTAAGTTGGTGCCAATGGACAGTGTGTGGACACTCAAACGCTATCCATAAATATTTTCTTATTGTTGGGGACTGTGGGGACGTTTTGGCTGGTTGTCATGGTTGACATTGCCGTGTTCCCCGCCGGATCTGGTGTGGCGGCATCAAATTTTGTAGCCCCCACTGACCACAGCCACCACCAGGAATAGAAATCCACTGTCCCTGCTTGGCGTAATCCATCTTCTTGCGGCGCTCGAGAAATAGGATTGACAACAACCAAAACAGGGCATAGCCCAGGTACCAGAAAAATAGGGCGCTGAGTAGAGCCACATTGACTTCCATGAACTTGAAGCCCATGAGGATCAACAACGCCGCAGGCAGCAATAGGTCTATGCTGCCCAATGGAATACCGCCCGGCCATTGAGCCATGCGGTGAATTTTTATCACCCTCGTCGTCCTCGCTGCCTCTTTTCCGGACGCAGCGCAGCATAGGCTGCATTGCCCCAGATGAAGTGGTAGCCGAACAAGATAAGCAGCAACACGCCGGCGATGGAAAAAAGGATATGGGATATTGTCATTATGCCCCTTCTGTCTTATGAACCAGCCACACAGAATACGCCGAAACCTGGGTGTCTGAAAGCGTTGCAATGGTTAACCCCGTCGTCGAAAAGTAGCAAATAACCTAACGACGACGGGGTAGAGAAAAACCTATTAAGCCTTGGTTGGGTCGGTCAAATTGAACCGTCGAGCGGCCTCAGCAGCCACCGAACGATCAATCTTGCCTTCCAGGGCCAAAGCATTCAGTGCAGCCACAACAATCGACTCCGACGTCGATATTGAAGAACCGGCGTGCCGCGGAACGGGTCGTCCGAGAACATGAAACCGTCCGCACCCAGCGTGGTGTAGTCACCGGGCACGAACCGACGAATCTGTTCCTGCAAATCGCTTAACAAAGTCGCTCGCCACCCGCAACATACTGAGGGCCTTCAGCATGTTTCGTGGCGAATGCCCTCCGGCGGATTCTCCGGGTGGACGCAGATTCTGCCGTGACTTCTCGTGACCCTCACGAGCCAACTCCACCACGACGTCACCGAGAAAATATTCGTGCCAATGTTGTACTCATCCGCAGGATCTCCTTGCGCGCAGCGCCTGCTGCATGCCAATACCCGACGCCAACACCGACACCTCATGGTCGCCACCGGCGGCTTCTCGTCACAGGTAAATACCCCCATGCGGACCCTCAACATCCAGGTCGGCCGGCTCCGCAGGCTGGGAATCGGCTCGTTGTAGATCAGTCAGCAGCCCACATCCGCGCATCCTCGCTGGCCTGGGGCCATACGCATGCGATCAATACCTCCAGCAACAGGTGCACAATCTCATAGGCGAACGCCGGGTCATCGACACCACCGCCGGGTTGGTGGCGGCCGAAGCGGTAGTGAATGCCCGTCCGCATGCTGCAAACCTTCACCAGTGAGCGTGGTCCCGGCCGGCCGTGGCACCCAGGATAAACCCACGGGTCATCTGGTCACCCGCGGCTCCGAAATCGTCACCGATGCGCTGGAACGAACATCGAGATAGAAGATATACAGCGGAATCATGGGTTCGCCGTGCGTCATACCATACACGTGCCGCCGCAATGAACGATGCCGTGGAACCGGCGCTCAGATGCCCTCGTGCAGAATCTGGCCATTCACCTTCTCCGTGTACGACAGCATCAAATCGTGATCCACCGGCACATAGTTTTGGCCGTGCGGGTTATAGATACCCAACGGTGGGAAACCACGAATCCATACCAAACGTCCGGGCTCATCCGGCACAATCGGCACAATCCCCTTTCAACTCGGGATCCCGCAGCAGCTCGTAAACGCCCGAACCACGGCGTTATGGTGGCCACCTTCTTGCCCAGAGCCCTTCCGCAGGCTTGCAGCTACATCAGCAGCGGCACTTGCAACGGCTTATAGTTCACCCGGGCGTTCCGGCAAAATACCCGCCCAGTTCTTTCCAGCGGGCCGAGATACTGGATCTCCGGGCTGTCCTGACCTGGGTGATAATACGGCGGCAGGTATGGATCCTTCTCCAGCTCCTCATCCGTGATGGGAATACCCTGCTTATCGCGCAGCTTCTTCATCCTCCAGTGTCAGCTTCTTCATCTGGTGGGTAGCATTCCGGCCCTCAAGTTACTGCCCAGGCCGTAACCCTAATGGTGTGCGCCAAAATCACTGTCGGTCGGTCGTGGTTTCAAGCGCCCGCTTGTATGCCGCATAGATCTTGCGGTAGTCAGAGCCCACACGCGGCAGCTTCCAAAATCTCCGCATCGGTCCAGTTCTCCACCAGCTTGGCGGTCCGGGGATCCTCTACCCAAGAAATGCTCCCGCACGTAGGCGCCATCGTTGGCCTTCATCGTTTGAAGTCGCCGTCGGCGGTATTGTTCATCGAATCCACCAACGCCCTTCCTTATCGGCTTTTCGACACAGTTGATCCATTCGCGGCCCCACGACCTTAATAACCGACCAGCCGGCGCCCCGGAAGAAGGACTCCAACTCCTGAATGATCTTCGTGTTTACCACGCACTGGGCCGTCCAGCCGCTGCAGGTTACAGTTAATGACAAACGTCAGGGTTATCCAGGTTATTTAAGCGCAGCCACTTTGGATCGAGACCCCGACTCCGGCTCGTCCATTTCGCCGTCGCAGGAACGCCCGCACGTGCTGATCCGACGTGTCCTCAATGCGGTTGAGCAGAGTAGACACGCTGAACTTTCGCCTGGCAGATGGCATTCATCGGGCCTAAGCCCATGGACACGGTGGGGAATTCCCAGAACGTCTTCATGCCATGCGGGTGCGGATACGACGGCAAGCCGCCCTGCTTGCGGGACACCTCCCTGCCGGAACCCGTCAAGGTCGTCTTCCGAAAGTCGGCCTCTAAAAACGCCCGTGCATACATGCCGGGGAGGCGTGACCCTGAAAAACACCTGGTCGCCCCCACCAGGATGGTCCTTGCCGCGGAAGAAATAGTTAAAGCCCACCTCGTAGAGCGGGGCGGCGCCCGCATAGGTGGAAATGTGGCCACCGACGCCAATGCCGGGGCGCTGGGCCCGGTGGACCATCACCGCGGAATTCCACCGAATCCACCGACGGTCCGCTTCTCGATCTCTTCATCGCTTGGGAACTCTTGGCTCCATCGAGGTGGGGGATCGTATTAACGTAATCCGTAGACGTCACTGCCGGGAGTGGCACCCGTTTGGCTGATGCCCGTTCCAGCATTCGCAGCATTAAATATCGGGCCCGATCTGGACTGGCCTCCCTGTAACAGCCCATCCAGTGATTCTAGCCACTCCGAGGGTCTCCTCTGGGTCTGAGTCGTTTAAGTATGACGCGACACCATCACGAATTAACACGAGAAATTAGTGTCATCTGGGTGCTTCCGGTTTCGGGTCAGCCATTCCACACTCCATGTGAGAGAGTCAGTCATAAAAACGATTGAGCCACAATAATCACGCACGGTCACACCGTCGATAAGCGTAAAAATGCGCAAAATACTGGCAACACCCCTACTCTACGTGTACTTGACACATCAGGGGTAATTTTAGGCAGACCAATCTCCAAATACCAGACTAAAAACCCCTCATGAAACTCCCGCAAATTCCCGAAAAATCGGTGCAATACCAAAAAATTTCCCAGATAGGGTGTAATCCCGCAAATATTACTTGTATCATCATGCTTTTGATGAACGTTCAAAAACCCGAAGGGACACCACTCTCACCACAACCGATGGAATCGCCGCCCGGCTTGGCGTCTCCATGGATTGATAGTGCAAGAGGTAGAGCTGGGACGAGGATTGCGATTCCACGCTCCAGCGAAGCAATCGAAGAATGCTATCGGCTCCGGAATTGCTCGACGAAGACGCTACGAAATCTGCGACGTTGTGCTGCTGTGGTGGCGCAGCGGCGACGGCGACCCGGTAGACGGGCTTGTCGACGCCGTCCGGCCGCTCGCCGACACCGGTCGCGTCTGGCTACTCACCCCAGTAACGCAAGGTCAATGCTCTGGCCCCCGGAGACATCGCCGAATCTCGCGCAACTCGCCGGCATGGTGCAAACCAAAAGCCGAGCGGTTCCGGTCACTGGCAGGAAGCTGCCTCGTCCGCCGCGGCAATAAACAATAACCAACCAGTGTTTTTGTGCACATTCGCGGTTTGCTGTTAACATTATCACCGACGCTTTACCGCGTTGTGCGCCTTTAGCTCAGCTGGGAGAGCAGCTGGTTTACCAACAGGTCGGCGGTTCGAGCCCGTCAGGGCGCACCAATATGTATGAGGCGGATGACGCCAAAATCACACAGAGAAGGCGGCGGCCATGACCTGGGGAATCTTCCTCGGCAGCGCCGCCGATCGCATGCTCGGCGACCCGCCCACCACCATCCACTCCGTCGCCCTGTTCGGCCGCGCCGCCACCAAGCTAGAAAAAGTGTTCTATAGGGATTCCAAGCTGGCCGGCGCTCTCTACCTCACCGCGGCGGTCGTGCCGCCGGTCGTGGCCACCTACTGGCTGGAGAAACGCTACCCAACCGCCACGATGACCCTGGCATTATTCTCCGCCCTCGGCGGCACCACCCTCGAACGCATTGGCGAACGCATGGCTCGGGCCCTGGAGGCCAAGGACATCGACCAGGCCCGCGAACTTGTTCCCTGGTTATGCTCCCGCGACCCCCAGTATTTGGACGAACAAGGCATTATCCGTGCCACCGTGGAGTCCCTGGCGGAAAACACCTCGGATGCCGCCACTGCCCCCATTCTCTGGGCCACCTGCGGCGCCTCGGGGGTGGTGCTGCACCGCCTGGTCAACACCCTGGATGCCATGGTGGGCTACCGGTCCCCACGGTACGAGAATTTCGGGTGGGCGGCAGCCGCAGCGATGACGTGCTAGCCTACCTGCCCGGCACGCTTCACCGCCGGGGTGCATGTGGCCTACGCAGCGCGGCTAGTGCGGGACTGCCGCGGGCGCGGCGGGCGATGGCAGCCTGGCGGAATGATGCGCCGAAGCATCCCAGCCCCAATGCCGGCCCGGTGGAAGCGACCGCTGCCGGCGCCCTGGGGTGGTGCTGGGCGGGACCACAACCTACGCGCACGGGGTAAGAGCAGCGGCCCCTGCTGGGGGCTGCCATCCCCGCCGCGGCGGGCCAGAAACCCCCGCAACCTCTAGTCTCAGGGGCGCCCACGGTGGCGACCATAAGGAAGCCATTCGGCTTTCTCGTTGTGTCAATTGATTGCCGGGGTGGCCGCGGAATTGCCGCGGTGGGGTGGGCACGTTCCGTCGTCGGCACGGGGAGCCGGTAGGCCGTCGACAAGCGTCTGCGGGCGGTAGCGGAACTGTTTTCTTAGACTTTCGGGTGCTGAGTGGGAGAATCCTGCTGGGCTGATGTGGGGGATGTATGACAGCAGTGATACCAGCAAGTTTACTGCAATTAAGCAGTTGCCACAGAACGGCCGCGAACGCCAGGTGTGCACGAATCCGAGCAGCGAATCATCAGTGGCTCAATAGCAATGTCGCTTCAATCGTGCAACGGATCGGTCGGATCGACGACCTGGATGCGCCCGCACCTAGCACCTCCCCGACATTGTTGTGGACGATCGAACCGCGGTGATTAAGACCGTGCATTCAGAAAGAATCCATAGTCAAACGGGCGGCGTGGGCGGTGCTGCAATCCCGCGTGATGATCTTCGACGCCCGGGGCCGACGAGCCGGAACCCTGGTGGGTGAGAAAAGACATAGAGGCGGGCATGCGTCAGGGCCGTGCAGGACTACGGTATGAACACGACCTCATCATCGTGTTTAACAACGATGCGACCCTGTTTTGGGAGGCGGAATCAGGTGTGCGACCCTTCATCGAGTGGTTTCGGCCGGCTAGAGCCCTCGGTGGCGACCGAAAACCATCGCTGGCATCCTGGGGTGGCCAAGCAAAGCCAACGGCCAGGCCGACTGGCTGCCGTTCGCCGGCGACCAGCGACTCTATATCGTGCCGACAGTGGATGACACGGTGGCCGGCTACCAAATCCACTCGCTTGACGACCCCAGTATCCACGGCCTCCTACGACCTGTTCACCACCCTGTGCGACCAGACCGACTGGCATGTGCGGCTCCGACTGGGACGAGCTGGAATACCTCGACAAGCTTCCCCTACCGGTCGCTGGATTCTGCCAAGAGCGCACAGCCGGATGCGACGGCTGGAACCGTTGATCGTCCCGCGGCGGTACACCGTAATCGCTGGAATTTGCGATGGCCGTGGCGTGACGCCGCGGCAGCCTGACCCCTGCGCCGCCGTGCTTGTGCTTTGCGACGCCACCGCCTCCGCCGGGGCCCCTGCTGCAGGCCACCGGTGCCGCTGCGCATGTCTGGAACTATCAGGGCCGCCGGTCAGTCGACTGCCGGTTCCGGGTCCGCTCACGTTCCAGGTGTGGCGCGGCCTGCGCCGCCATCTCTCGGCACTCTTCCTCCGCGAGCCTCCGCACGTTCCCGGGCGCCGACCAGAGGAAATACCCGACAGTGGCGCCGCATGATGCCGAAGGCAATCCGACGCCTGGAAACCGTAAGGAAGATGATTGCCCCGATCCAGCTTGGGGATGGAATAAATACAACAACCCCAGCTGGTTATCAAGCGCACATAGTCCATGGCGCGTTAACCCCTTCGATCTGGCCGATCTGCTCCCGTGTTGATGCATACACCTGCTTCGGATCCACATCGGTGCGGGGTGCGGTTGGGGCTGTTGCTCTGTCGACGGGCGTGCGCCGGATATCACCTCCGGTTGGTGCCGGCGGGATCGTGGTTTCCTTGTCCGCGGTGGTGGGCTTAAAACTGATTGACCAGGATGATCTCCCGGAATCAATTGGAACCCGGGGTGACGCCTGCAACGAGGTGGATTCCACCATGCAGCCGCAGATCACCTCATGTCGGTGAGATACCGGCCGGTGAGGGGTCACCCCGCATCCCTCCTGATCGTCTTAATCACACCGTCGCTTCGGTGAAGATATCGAATAGGGTTTCGGATCCACACGTTGGTACGTCTTCGATGTGATTATTGCGGTTCACGGTCTGTGCGTGCTGCGCGGTGCAGGGGCGACAAAATGGTGAAAGCCGCGTACGAGGAAACTGATGACCAGCAGGAAGGTAATGACCCAGCCGTGATAAAGACACGCCACCCGGTTTGTGCGGTTCGGGTGGTGCGAAAGTGCGTGCCATGGTGTTGTACAGGTAAAATCCGAGAATGAGGAATTCCTTTGAACTGTTCTACGCTTCGCCGAGGGTTGTTCCAGCTCGTGCCTGATCCAGTCGAGATGCCGGGAACAGCCGCCTCGATTTGGGTGCCGGGCCAGCTCGAAATCGGAGGCGTAACCATAGTAAGGATCCTCCACATTCAGGTCATACGCCCATGTGGCCACGGATGCCGGGTCGAAGCTGCGCGGCAATCTAAATCCGTCGGTTCTACCCCTATGGTGGTCAACCACTGTACATGGCGGTCATCCATGGCGATAATCAGGTCGGCGGCCGCGTGCGAATCGTCGAACTGGGCGGCCCGGTGGGCGCTCCCATCGTAGCCGGCTCGCCAACTCGATGAGCACCCGACTTTGTCGGCCCCTGGCCCACATACCAGCCTCCGGTCCGCAGGTCGACGGTGACGCTGTCGCCAACCCGCCGCCGCTACCGCCTGATTGAGGATCACATCCCCCATTGGGGGAGCGGCGATATTGCTGGTGCAGATGACCGTGATGGAGTTTAGGACTGTTCGGTGTTGTACCCCCAGCCGCGCCTTTTCGGAAGCTTCTCCGCTCGTCGTCGGATTCGTTGGTGAGTGGTCGCGGCTGGAAACTGTGGGGGACTGGTTGAAGTCATGAACAGTCCTTTCAATTCCGTCATGGTGCTAGCCGTACGACAAGCCGCCTGCCATTCATCTGGACTGCCGTAACCCCAGAAAACCAACACGGTTGGTATTCCAAACGGTGTTGCCCCTCAATATCATGCATTCGATCGCCAATCATAAGCATATCCGAACCATCGGTGGGGAGATTCATTGAATCAATCACATATTGGATGACGTCAGCTTTTGGTTGCCCGCGGACCATATTCCTGCGCCCCGCAATAAAATCGAAATATTGTTCTATTCCGAAGTTCCGCAGCATGGTCTTAGCGCTCATTTTCATTTTTGCTGGATGGCGACGCGAGAAGGGTGCCCATCAGCCTTCGTTCCGCCAGGGGTCTCCGGCCATTCGGGATAGGGCTGGAATCTAACCAACCGCTAAGCTCGTAGTGCTCCCGTACATGCCCTTGGCTACACGCCGGGCTTCGGTTTAAGCCGAGCCGGGTAAATGTGTGCTCGATCCGCCGATGATCCGCAGCCAAGCCTCGTCTGGGATGAAATTACCCCAGATCACCAGGGTTGCGGTAAAGGATGCGCGGATCTCGAGGGTAGGAGTCAATGAGTGTGCCATCTACGTCGAGAAGTAATGTGGTCATGTGCTATAGTCTGCGCATTGATTCACATTCTGTCACCTTTCCTAAAAAGTTTCGGTAGTAAAGTGTTACAACATGAATGTGCCAGCTGCCCGCCGTCCCGCATTCACGGCGATATTGCGCGCGCGGCGCCCGCATCGACTTCTCTGTCAATGTTGCTACTAGCGCCTAGCTGGCTTTATCGACGCTTTGAACAGCGAAATTGCAAAATCTTGCGGCTTGTCGTGATGCCGAGACCGCCTCGCGGCGGCGGAAGAACTCATTGCGGAATATCACGGGTGCCCCGGACTATGTGATGTTGCTTGCAGGAGCGGCCGAAGGCTTCGTTTATTGCCCCTGCCCATCACCCACCCAACTATTATCCACCCGTTCTCTGAACCCGACATTACATCACCGATGCCGGCCGGCCCGTGGACCGGGTGATCCTGCCAGAACCCTTCAACGTGCTCCCTCGTCGATAAGCGACGATGCGGACCTCGTGGTCATCGGCAGCACCAACCCCACTGGCGTGCTGCTGGAGGCCAGACGACCTGCTGGGCCTTGACGACGGGCGGCGGTTCGTCGTGGTCGATGAGGCAGCCTTTATCGACGTGGTGGGGAGGAGCATTCCGTCTGCATCCCCAGGTGCCGACCACCGCCTCATCGTAGCTCGCAAGCCTCGCGGCTTGTGGGCGATAACCCGGGCTGCGGGTGGGCTATATGGTGGCCACCGACCCCGTTGACATCGTGCTCAGGCTGCGCCGCTGCGCACTGGCCGATCGGCGCCTGCACGAAATCGCCGCCGCCGCCGAGCGGTCTTCACCACGGCGTGACCACCCTGCCGGAACATCGCACGTAGCTGCTGGCCGACCGAGGCGATGGCGCCTAACTGGCCACCGTCGGCTGGCTGCCCGTGAGCGACTCGCAGCACCTACGTGCTGGTTCGTCCCGGGCTGACCGGGCGACCAGGCCCGCACCCTACCGGAAGCTGATGGCCGCGGCGACTGCTGCGCCGATGCGACACATTCCCTAGAGTTTGGGATGGAACTGGCTTCCGGCTCGCCGTCCGACCGCAGGTAGATTCCTCATCGCCGCATGCCAGGGTGATACATGACCACCGTTGCCGACGCGATCGCCGACACCGGATTCGATGCCTACCCACACACCATCGCGGAAAGCTGGGACGTTGTTGGTCTCATTTGCGGTGTGCTTTGCCGACACGACCCGCCGGCGCCCTCCTGGCCTTGGACTGCACCAGGAAGTCGCCCGACGCTGCCGTGGCCGCCGGCGCCGACGCTCGCTGGTCGTCCACCACCGCTGCCTGTTGCGCGGTGTGACTAACGTATTATAACACCGGGCAAAAATCGCCGCTCCATCACGCTTGGTGGCTGTTGCCGCCACTAACGCAGCGGACTCCGCCAACCGGCGTCAACGACGTTGTTTAATTGACCTTGAGGGCGGCCCATCAAGCCCATCCGGGCTGGGGCCTGGACAAGTAGAGTTGCAGGTGCCCGTCGGCCAGGCCCCCAGCATTGGTGGCCATGACTACGCCGCCGGGGCGCGAGACATTGGCAGCCTCAATGCGTCTCACTGGGAGGGCCCAGCAGTTTCGGCCGTCGACAAGCGCCCAGCCCGCAATCGGCAGCGGGACGAATGTAACGAGCTCACAGAGCTGCCGGATCGAATTCGTCGCGCGCGGGCTCCGCGAAAACGTCGCGGGTGCGCTGCGAACCGCACACCCGTACGAAGAACGCCTTTCGTGTGGTGGCCGCGAACCCGCAAACCCCTGGAGGAAGCCTATATGGGCTGGGGCTGCATCGAGGGACCTCGCCGCACCCATGCGATTCGCCGACTTTGTGCAGCAGGTCGCCAACGCCCTGCCCGTTACCAGAGGTAGGCATTCGTGCCGCCGGCGACTTCCCGACAAATGGTGCAAACGATCGCCGTCAGCTCCGGGTCTGGCGCGAGCGGCTTCCTCGACGCCGTGACCGGCCTGGGCGTGGTTGACGTGTGTCGCCACCTCCGAGTCTGCGTCATCACCCGGCCGCGAACACCTGCCGCGGCGGCGGGCCCCTGCGATCGACTTACCGCCCACTGGAGCGGCGAATACCCACTGGACCTCACGGAGCCTGCGACAGCTTGGCTACGCACTGCCACACAGTAGCGGCATGTCAGGTGCGCTGCCTATTCGGCACCGAATCCGTGGACCACTTTCGGCCCACCACCGACTAAACCAGGGGACTCACGCGGAAACTTGATCCGCGGCGGCAAGGTGCTTCTCCTCGAACATCGCCACCACGCAGCGCCTGCTGAATCCAGCGTGCACCCCGGAATCCCCGGAACGGGCCGAGCTCACCAAAGCCACGCAATGCGCTGGCCCGGCAACGCTCCGCCACCCATATGCCGCCCAACGCGCCGTCGATGACATGGAACGCGAAAATCCTCCGCATCCAAGCCGACGAGGCACGGCTTCGCAGCCGGATCGCGGACAACAAGAAACAACTCGTGGCGACCACCGACCCAAGCACCCGCAAAGACCTCAACAAGGACCTGTACACGCACCGTCCCGCCTCAGCGACCTGCAGGTGAACTGGCCGAGGCCCGCTAACGAAATCCACGCCCTCCGAAACAACCTCGACCTGGCCCAGCCAACGACTCGCCGATGCCGAGCACAAGCATTCCGACGCCGCCCGAGGCTGCGAAAGACGCCACGCCAGCCGTCCCCACCGCCGCCGACCGGGAACACCATGCGCAGAAATCCGCCAGAGCCTGCCGGCCGACATCATTGCCGCATACGATGCCCAACGCACGCGAAAACTCCCGTGGGCGTGGCCGCCTTCCAGCGGGCGCAGCTGCGGCGGCATTTAGCTCTGCATCATCCTGCCCGCCGGTGACATCGCCGCCATCCGCCCAGTGCCGCCGCCAGACGAGTTGCAATGCGCATCGTGGCAGCTACCTGGTGCGCACCTAAAACATTTTGAGACCCACGGTAGCATGGTGGAAGAAATCGGGGCGCCGACTCCAATAGTGATAATCACGAGGACAACCAAACAAGGGAGTGAAACCTTCGCGAAACTCGTCGCTGAAAGCCGACGGCGGCTCCGCAGTAACGGCATCGCCGGCTCCGGCCTACCGTCATTTACGAGAGCCGACGGGATACCGTTTGTGCGGAAACTCGCCTGCGTGGTGGGTACCGCCGCAACAATGTTGCCGAATACCATGCGCTCTACAACGGGCTGTGCGTCGCCCAACAACTCAGGAGCCACCGACATCAGCGTCACATGGACTCAAACTTGTAGTCGAACAAATGTCCGGGCGGTGGAAGATCAAACATCCCGACATGCAGAACTCGCCCTCAAATGCAAAATCCTCCGCACTCTGCACTCCGCCAATTCACCTGGGTGCCCCGCAGAACAGAACGCCGCCGCCGACGCCCTCCGCTAACCTCGCCATGGATGCCGGTGCCACCATCACCCCATCGGGTTTTCTCACCCTCGACAACGACGCCACCGAAGACGTCACCGAAACCGCTGACATCGCTGATATCACACCATGGCGACGCCCATGACCGACGCCGCTGGCGCAAGGCCACCGCCGCTGAACCCCGCACCCACCACCTGGAACGGGGCCACCACCAGCGCCACCCGCATGCTCACTGCTCCGCCACGGACAAACCACCAGTCCCAGCGCCCTTGTACTCGGCCTATCCAGCCCGCCGCTGACCGAACTGGGGGTGGCGGGCCATCCAGCCGCTGCCCACCGCATCGCCGCCGCCGCCGACATTCCCACCGCCATTATCGCCTCCCCGCTGGCCCGCTGCCAACAAACCGCCCAAACCGTCGCCGACCTGCTCAACCTGCCGGTGAACACCCGGGCAGTCTGGTGGAGCTCGACTTCGGCGGTGGGATGGCCTCCCACCTTCGCCCAGGCCAAAACCGTGCAGCGGCCAAAACTGCGCCAGCGAGTGGCTTCTCGACCCCACCGCTCCCCGCACCCGGCAGAATCCGCCATGAGCCCATAGCAGGCGAGTCACCGCCGCGAAAAAGACTCCAGGAACGCTACCAGGGCTGCACCATTTCTCGTGGTCAGCCGTCACATCAAATCCATTCTCAGGCGGGCCCTCGATGCCGCACCGCCAGCATCTACCACCGACTTCGTCTCGACCTGGCGTCGTTATCCATCGCCGAATTCATGCCGACGGCACTGCTGTGCGACTCGTCAACGACACCCTCCTACCTGAAGACCAATCAACTAACCCCACCTCAAGGCAAATCGTGGTAGGTAAATCCCGCAACTGAGCCGGCCGCGATCGCAGCCAGGTGAACCACCGCGACTGACCACAAGGGTGAGCGCCACGTCGCGTGAGAGTCCGGACTCACAGGGCGATTGCCATTTAGGTAACGGGCAACGCGACACGGTGATTAGTGCGGCAGAAAGCAAACCGCCCGGCACGCAGTGTCGGGTAAGGGTGAAACGGTGCGGTAAGAGGCGCACCAGCGTGAGGCGACTCACCTCGGCAGCAAACCCCACCTGGAGCAAGGCGCAAGCAAGGCGCGCAGCCGACACCCGTCGATTGTGCCCGCATACGTTCCGAGGCTGCTCGCCCAGTATGCAGGTAGCCGCGAAGACGGCCAGCAATGGTTTTGCCCAGATGGGATGCATCGCCGCCCACAGAATCCGACTTATAGGTCGACTCAATTGCGCCCTCACTTACGGCAGAGCAGCGGTGTCCGTCGCCGCGCAAACTGGCACAATCGGAACTATGAAACTCTATGCCGCCCACCGATTTTCACCGCAATCATCGACGAATTCCGGCTCGACCCGCCTTCGCCCGATGAGCTGCGACGCCGCCACCGCCACAGACCAATATGCCGCCGGCCGCGTCGACGCCACCCACATTCCACTTGTCACCATCGACCCGCCCGGATCCATGGATCTTGACCAAGCCGTGGGCATCACCATGCTTGACGACGAACGCTATCGCGTGATTACGCCATCGCATCGACCCCGCGGCCTTCATCATCACCCGGTGGTGCCCTCCACGCCGAATCGCTCCGCCGCGGCAAAGCATCTATCTTCCGACCAAACCATCCGCCCTGCACCCGCCAGCGCTGTCCGAAAAACAAGGCCAGTCTCCTCCCCAACGCCCACTCGGCCGCTATCTTGTGGACCATCGACCTGCGGGCACCCGCCGGCGCCTGGATCGACTACACCATAACCCGGGCCATCGTGCGCCTCAGGCCCGCTTCACCTACGAGGAAACCCAGGCCGACTGACGCGGGCACTCTCACCCCGCCATCGCCCACCTGCCCGCGGTGGGGAAACTTCTCAAACCAGCGCTGCCCGCAGAGATGCCATCACCTGAACTTCCAGCCAGGAAGTCCAGCAAACCCCGACGGGCTCTCTCGAACTCATCATCCGAACCACGGTTGCCGATGATGGACTATAACTCGAAATATCCTCCTCGCCGAGCCGGTGCGCCGCTTACCACCATATCAACGCTGGCATTGGCATGCTTCGCACCCTCGCCGAACCAGAACCCACCGCGGTCAGCGCTTCTGGGCCGAGCTGAACACCTGTGTGTTTTACCACCACCCCGCGTCCCCGCGGGCGTTCCTCCCACCTTGGACGCCAACACTTCGCGACGCATGGCCATTATGCAGAGCGAAAAGCTTTCTCCGTGGCAGCGAATACCTCCAGGCAGAGCCAATCCGCCCAGGTACACTCGGGGGTCATCACCAATAATGATGTGTGCGACCGGAATATTATGTCAGGTCACCGCACCGCTCAGCGGCTTGCCGACCGTTATGCCACCGAGATTGTGTTGAGCCTCGTGGCGGAACCCCCATACCTGACTGGGTGACATGCGACTCGACAGGTGCTTGCCGCCGCGACCGCCAGCGGTCGCCTCGCGGCCACCGTCGACCACGCCTATCTCACTACACGGGCGAGGTACTCAGGCCTTTGGGGAACCAATTCCCCGCCACTGTTGTGGAAGTCAACTCAAGCAGAAGACCGCACGAGTATTCAGTGGATGACCTCAGTGTTGGCCGATTGCGACTACGGCGGCGCTTCCGACGCGCGTCGAGTCGGTGCTGAACCTGGCGTCGAGCGGCGCCGAACGTGTGAGGTGAACGCTGATGTCACCTCAGCGAAAGCCGACCCGGTGCGCCGGGTGGTCCGGTTCGATTCTAGGGCGTTTTGGCGCTATTCCGCGGGTGGCTCTGTGGTAGTTCTATGTCGACCAGTTCGCGATGCGCCCCGGTAGAGCGGCATAATGGTCAGCCCATGTCGCTGAGGTCTGCGGTGAAATTCGCCTCCCGGTCGTGGCGGACGATGGCGATGACGGCGCTCGTGGCGCCGCTGTAGGCGCTGCGGGCGCTGAACGCCCCGCGGCCCAGGCAGAGCTGTACCACCTGGTCGTCGGAGCCGGTTATCTGGTACAGCCCGCTCATATTTGATTGGGATTGGGAGAGGGCCGGGCGCCAGCCGGTTAAGGGCTCGACCGCGGAGTTTGGCCGATCTGACCGGATGAGTGCTAGTTCTTGGGATTGAATTCCAGCAGTTTTGCGCCTCGATGAGGGTTGGTAGTCCGTCGCTGCCCTGCACCTCGTGGCGGGCTTGGAGCCAATCGAGTACCCGGGTGTTGGCGTCGGGAAGGTGACGTATCGACTCCACCCCGAAGGCCCGGGCGGCCTCGTCGAGGAAGACCCGCCGGCGGCGGAGCTCTTCGGGTTTGGTGGTGTGTCGGGGCGGGATGACCAGCAGGGCGACTGTGGTGTTCGATTCGACTGGGGTGGGTGTTTTGGTGGCTTCGGTGATGGGTAGTCGGCGTAGTCCACCACGTTGATGACGGTGTCTTTACCGCGGAGGGACCACGAGGTAGGGGCGCGGAGCGGCGGGATTACGTGGAGCGGTGGCCGCCTGGTAGCAGGTTTCCGCAAGTTTGGCCCGGATTGATGGGAGTCTATTTCCTCCACGTTATGGGCTGGGGCCAGGGCGGTGGCTACTTCGATGGCGGCGTCGTCGCCGATGCCGGCCTGTGGGGATGGTGGTGGTGGTGATGTCGAAGCCAGCGGTTTCTCGCGCTGAGGTTGGCGTTGGATGGGGTAACGAAGTTGGGATAATATTTCGGCCCGAGTGGTGCAGGTTGCGGCACTGGAGGGTTCGGATGCTGTGGCGGTGTTTGGGGTGTCGGCGGTGGTGTCGTCGAGGTGGGCGCGGTGGTGGTTTCAGGTTGAAACCCATTGGTGGTGAAGGGTCGAACGTATTCGGTTACATGGATGGTTCGGTCGGGTCGAGGGCTGATGGCGCGGCGACCCGTGCTTGCGCATAGACTCAGTAGCACAATGCCGCCGGCGTGGTCGGTGTGCTCGCCGATAAGCGACCAGGTGGCGGGTGCCGTGGCGGAGAGCTTCGGGGCTCGCCCTGCTGCCGTGGTGTGGTATTCCACCACGGCGGCTATGAGATGTTGACGGCATGGGATCGGTGACTGGTGGGCCACACCGGCATGACTGTTGACTTTCTATTCCTTGAGGATGTTCCTGGGGTTGTATGCATCCAGTGTAGCGGCAACCGGTCGATTACCACGCAGATGTTAAAATGACCAGACGCTAGTTCGTTGGTCGTTGACAGAAAGTAACGCATGATGCACAACGAAGATTTGAAGATATTACTATAATCTGAAACCCACCAGGTGGAGCAGGGGAAAAATTTCCTCCTACGATAATCGCATTGGCCCGTATGACACCCGCGAGGAAGCGGAGCATGCTCGGAGATAGCCAAGGAACGCAACCGGGTCGCCGACGCCTATGATGAGCAAGACGATCGGTGGCGTGATTGATATCCTTAGGACAACATTCCCGGTGGGTTAAAGACGCTGATATGCCTGGGTGACCGCGGCCATGGCGGCCGGATAGTCTTGCATGATGTTCCGGCTTAATTCCACTTCGGTTTCAGTACAATACACCATAGATGAAGGTGTTTTCGCCGCGTTTAAAAGGCCTCGTGCGACTTGGCCAGCAGCTTCTTCCGGGAGGTGATGCTGTCCGCAAATTCCCAGCACCTCCTGAAGCTGTTTGCAGGCACGGTACAGCTGACCTGTGGGAATGTCGGTGGCATCCCCCACGGCTTCCGTGGTGTACCGGAGTTTCTTCGCGGCTTTGCGCACATTGTGGAATTTTTGTTCCTGCTGGGGCCGGAGCGACGAACGTCCATCCCAATCGCTCATGGCCTTGTTATGCAGCTTCATGGGACGCTTATAGCTCTTCCGCAACTGTTCAAGCAGCACGTGTGTTGAGGGCTGGGGTGGGGTCGGGGTCAGCCAGTTCCTGCGGGTGGGCGATGAGCTCATCCAATTCGTCCAGCACGCCGCAGGTACCGGTCGTCGTTGAGTGCCGCCACTACTTTTTGGTGCGCGGCAGCGTATTCCGCCAGCATGTCGTCGTGCAACTGCTTGCCGCTCGCGGCATCAATGATTCCGCTGGGGTGCTGGGGTCGCACGGGTCCTTGAACCGCTCGGCGATGACCTCGGCGTCGCGTGCTACCCGAGTAGCGGCCAAATGCTTTGAGTTCTTCGGACACATCCTTATGGTGGGTGCCTGCAAGAATGCTGGCAAAGCTTTGCAGGTGGCTGCGCAGCTCCCGGGTGGCGACCCGCACTTTTGGTGGACGGAATCCCATTCGTCCCGCCGTACTCGCGGGTCGTATGCCAATAACTCATCCGGTTACGCTTCAACGCTGCTATCACCCGGCGGTGGGGGAGTCGGGTCAAGGTTATTATCGACCATGGGTTCGGTTGGCAGGTCCGGCCCTAACGCCATCGCTAGTTTCGACGGGCTTTTCGACGCCGCGGCGCCCGCCCGGGTCAAGACCTCAGTGGCGGCCGCGATGAGGGTCGACGGGGCGGCCGGGGTCACCTCAACCTCCCACTCCCGCCAGCTCGTGGCGGTATCCGACTTCAGTGATGTGGCCGACACGTGGTCGTCGCAAAACTCCGCAACAACGGTGCCCGCCGCATCCCCCAACAGTGTTTCATGCCGCTCATTGTCTACCTGGGCGATGGGGGACAGGGGCTCATCACGCACAATCGAACGCACCATCAGATGAATTTCCTCGGGTATTTTTGTGCCCCGATCAAGTAGAATGGTGTATCTCAACCGCCCAGTTTTCCCCGGGAACTTAATATGCCACCCGTCATCCAGTGCCCCCAGTGCGCCGCCGCAGGGTTATCTTCGAGCGGGTAAGCCGCAGATCCTCGGTGTCGTAATACATCGCCGACAGGTGATGCACCTCATCGACACGATCTGCTCACCCCCATGATCGTGGTGAGATCCGGCACCACAGTGTCGGATGTGACGGAAAGACTTTGCCTCAACTACCTGACTCTTCAGCTCCATAACCAGATTTTACCAGCAAAACCACCATGGGTGGGTGCCAGAGGACGTCGAAAGCGAAAAAGCAACTATGGTTAAACCCATGGATTCCCAACAAGAATATGTGCTGCACGCGCCGTGGAAGAGCGCGATATTCGGATCGATGCGACTCTGGTTCAGCGACATTCTCGGCACCCTCAAATCCGTTGCCATCGCCCCCCGCCGAAGTTAGAAAGCGCGTTCGCCGAAGGCATCGGGTTTGACGGTTCCGCCATCGAGGGTTTTCCATCTCGAATCCGACACCATCGCCATGCCGACCCCTCCACCTTCCAACTGCTCCCCTCGGCGTCGGCGACGGCGGCATTAAATCCGCCCGCATGTTCTGCGACATCCTCAACCCCGGCGGCCAGGCCTTCTGCTCCGACCCCGCCAAGTGCTGCGCCGCCAAGTCCAGACTGCCGCCGACGAAGGCTTCACCTGCAAAGTCAGCCCCGAAAATCGAATTCTATCTCGTCGAAGACCAAGAAACCGACGGCCGGCCCCTCAAACCCACCGATGACGGCAGCTACTTCGACCAGGCAAACCGCAGCCTCGCCCCTCGCTTCCGCCGCGACGCCATGCTCGCCCTGGAAGACATGGGCATTCCGTGGAATTCTCCCACCACGAAAACCGCCCCGGCCGGCAAGAAATCGACCTGCGCCACGCCGACATTTCTCACCATGGGCGACTCCATCGCTGACCTTCCGGTACATCACTCAAACTCATTGCCCACCGCAATAACGTGGCCGCACCTTCATGCCCAAACCCTTCACCGACTGCGCCGGCTCCGCCATGCGACACCCATGTCCCTCTTCGAAGGCGACATCAACGCATTCCACGACCCCGACGCCGAATTCAGCCTCTCCCGCACCGGCCAACAATTCATCGCCGGCATCCTCACCCACGCCAGCGAAATCTCCGCCGTCACCAACCAATGGACCAGCTCCTATAAACGCATCCTCTTCGGCAGCGAAGCCCCACCGCCGCCACCTGGGGCGTGTCAACCCGCTCCGCCATGGTCGCGTCACCAGCGCATGGGCTGAAAGCCGAATCCGCCGCGTCGAGAAGTCCGGTCCCCGACTCCGCCTGCAACCCTGCCCTCCGCACTTGCCGTCCTCCTCGCCGCCGGCCTGCGCGGCATCCGCGACGGCTACAGAACTCAACGAACCAGCCGAAGACGACATTGCCGCCCTCACCCGCCGCGAACGCCGCGCCCTCGGATACGTCGACTGCGCCGCCAGCCTCGACCAGGCCCTGAGGAAATGGAAAAATCCGACTTCGTCGCCGACATTCTGGGCGAACACGTTTTCGAGTTCTTCCTTCGCAATAAATGGCGCGAAATGGCACGACTGCAAAAACAAATCACGCCCTGGGAACTCCAAAAACAACCTCAGCTTCATGAAACGCATGACCACCCGCGCACCACCGCAGCCACATCCCCACCCCGGGGCCCCAGCCTCACCAGTCCCAGAGCCGTCAGCGACCTCACCTGGCTTGGCTGGTGGAACAGTGCCAGCGTGGAAGTCCTCTGGGCGCTCTCCGGGGCAGCTGACGCCGACCTGGCCCTCAACTCCTCTACCGACTTGCATGGTCGCCCTCGACAACACCAAGGCAACCACGACGACATCGACCGCCATCCGCACCGACCCGTATTCGCGTCCGACTCTTCGCCCTCCTCAGCGCATCCAGCGTCCATGGCGACCACCTCATCGCCAACCCACCACCTGGCACCTCCTCCGCCACGACGCCCCACCCGACGCGATATGCTCCGCGAACTCCTCGGCTGCATCGGTGCCGCCCCGCCGGCCTGGTCGGCGACACCGCCACCGACACCCTCGACAGCGTAGGCACCTACCGGGCCGCCGGCACCGGCACCACCTGCACCACCATCGAAACCACGCTCAAACAAACCTACCGCACCCTCCTCAGTGCGTATCGCCGCCATCGACCTGGCCGGCACTTCACCGAAAACTCCCGCCGAGTCGGCCAACCGAAGTACCACTCCGGCACCGTCACCGCCCAATCGCCGACCTGAGCCGACGCCGCCCTCACCGCCGCCTCGCCGTGGCCATACGACACGTCTACGGCGACAACCCGTCGAATCCCAACTCGCCGTCATCGCCATGGGCAAATGCGGCGCCGGGAACTCAACTACATTTCCGACGTCGACGTCGTCTTCGTAGCAGAACCAGCAGACACAGCAGCCACCAGGGTCGCCAGCGAACTCATCCGCCTCGCTCCCACTGCTTCTTCCAAGTCGACGCCGCCCTCCGCTGAAGGAAAACACGGCGCCCTGGTCCGCACCCTCGAATCCCACGTCACCTACTATCGCCGGTGGGCAGAAACCTGGGAATTCCAAGCCCTCCTCAAACACCGACCCATGACCGGCTACCTGCCGTTGGGCGCGCCTAGCGACGTCATCTCCCCTGGTATGGCAAAGCCAGCCAACGCGACTCCTTCGTCGCCGACGTCCAAGCCATGCGCCGCCGCGTCCTGGAAAACGTGCCCGAAGCCGTGAAACACCGAGAACTCAAACTCGGCGAAGGCGGCGCTCCGCGACGTCGAATTCAGCCGTACAACTCCTCCAACTCGTCCACGGCCGCTAGCGACGAAACCCTCCGCACCCCAGCCACCATCGACGCCCTCAGCCGCACTCATCGAATCCGGCTACGTAGGCCGCGAAGACAGCGCAAACCATCATCGAATGCTACGAATTCCTCGATCACTCGAACACAGACTCCAACTACAAAAAGTCAAACGCCCACACACCTCCGCCGCAGAGATCCGACTACCAAACCCTCCGCTGGCTCGCCCACGCCGCCGGCTTCCGCGGACACATGACCCAATCCAGCGTCGAAAAAATGCTCGACGAACTACGGAAAGTTCGACTCAGCATCTCCTCACTCCACCACAAACTGTTCTACCGGCCCCTCTGGACTCGGTGGTCAACCTCAGCGTCGACACCATCAAACTCTCCGCAACCGCGGCAAAAGCACCTCGGGCCCTCGGCTACCTCTACCCCGACCGCGCATTCGGACACCTCACCGCGCTCGCCGCCGGGGCAAACCGCAAAGCCAAAAATCCAAGCAATGCTGCATGCCCACCCTCATGGAATGACTCGGTCTACCACCGCCGACCCCGACGCCGGCCTGCTCAACTACCGGAAACTCTCCGATGCTGCATTCGACCGCATCTGGTTCCTCCGGCTCCTCCGCGACGAAGGTATCGTAGGCAAACGCCTCATGCGCATCCTCGGCAGCTCGCCCTTCGCAGCCTCCTCATCATCGCTCGCCTCGACATTTGTCAAACAGCTTGGCGACGGCGCCACCGGCCCCAAACTCCTTGAAACCCAAAACCTGACACCGTATCCACCTCCTGGTGCGGGCTGCCTCCCGCCACGACGACCCCGACAGCCATCACGCCGTCGCCGAGGTCCCTCCGCCGCACCGAACTCGCCGCATCGCCGCCGCTGACCTCCTCGACCTCATGACCGTGCAGGAAGTCTGCTGCAGCCTCTCTCTCGTGTGGGATGCCGTCCTCGAAGCCGCCCCTCCGGGCTGAAATCAGTGCTTCCCTCCGGGCTGAAACCTCACCACCGCCCCCGCCGAAATCGCCGTCATCGGCATGGGCCGCCTCGGCGGCGCGGAACTCGGCTACGGCTCCGACGCCGACGTCATGTTCGTCTGCGAACCCGCCGAAGGCATCTCCGGCATCGACGCGGTCCGCTGGTCCATTGGAATATGTGATCGAATGCGGAAACGACTAGCAAAACCCTCCGGCGACCCGCCCCTCGACGTCGACCTGGGACTCCAGCGAAGGCCGATCCGGCCCAGTCGTGCGCACCTGGAACCTACCGCCGCTACGTACCAACAGTGGGAGAAAACCTGGGAAATCCAAGCCCTCCTCCGGGCCGTATGGATCGCCGGCTCCCAACAACTCGGGGAACGATTCATTGCCATGATCGACCACTTCCGCTACCCCGACGGCGGGGTGGGGGAGAAAACCATCCGGGAAGTCCGCCGAATGGCTCGGGTCGACAACGAACGCCTGCCCCGCGGCGCTGACCTGAATACCACACCAAACTCGGCCGCGGCGCCCTCACCGACATCGAATGGACCACCCAGCTCCTCATCCTCATGCACGCCGACGCCATCCCCGAACTCCGAACCCCCGCCACACTCACGCGCACTACAGGTGGTTGCGGAACTACAAAACTAGTGGACCCGGAAAAAAGTCCAAAACGCTCATCGACGCCTGGATCATGGCTACCCTGGCCCGCAACGCAATAGTGCTGGTGCGGGGTAAACGAGTCGACCAGCTCCCGCAACCCGGGCCGCAACTGGCACAGGTGGCGGGTGCTGCCGGCTGGAACCCGGAGGATTCCCAAGAGTTTCTGGAACATTATCTTCGGGTGACGCGCCGGGCCCGGAAGGTGGTGGATGAGGTGTTTTGGGGTGAGGTCATTTCCGAGCATGATGATTATTAAGGCGTCGATAAGCTGAAGCTCCATATTAGGCAAGGTTCAACTTGTTGTAGCTTGACGACGCCCGACGGTTGCGGCTGCTCACCGATTTGGGGGAGTAACGAAACCCTAAACGGTAACTGGGGGTATGATAAGAAAACACCACAATCCACCTGTTTTGAGGGAAAGGTATTTCTTATGTTCCCCCCATATTCCGCTTCTGACTATGGTAACGAGAACGGCCCGGGCGTGAGCCTGGTGGAGATTGAGCCCGGTGTGGCGGTGCGTAATGGGGATCGACCACTGGAATCTATGGGTCTACCCTGCGGAATTCGACTGCGAGGTCACCCCATTCCAACTCATGCGCGCCTGGGGATATACAGAATCTGGCGGATAAAATTTCCTGGCACCGGTGGTCTGAACCTGGCGCTCAGGGGTGCGAGGGGGTTTCGCCCGAGGGCTGGTGCGGTTAGCGGAACCATGTAAAGCGCATGAAGTCTCGTCACAGCCGCTCACGTCTGGGGCAAAAACCTGGGGGTTTTTGTGGGCAAGGGCGGAAAATCGCTCACCAGATCCGCTGGCACCAGCCACCGGAGTCGCAGCCACCAGTGTTCTACGCTGCGTTAGCCTGCCGCGGCAGCACTGGCGTTGCAGGCGCAGTTGGCGTCCGTTTCAAAAAGCTTGATAAAAACCTGAAGGAAACTCAGAGTATAGCCCATACGATTTACGGTAACCGCTGGTATGACTAGGGATTATATAAGAACGCTGTGCGGGCGTTTCGAGGCGCAGAATTGCGTCAACCAGCACACTTTCAGCCTGGTGCTGCCGACCTTTCGAATTTGGAGGGCATGATCGTTCCGGGACAATCCTCCGGCGCATGTTGCTGCTCTCAACACCGATCGGAAAACAGCAGCTCGACCACATTCGCGAGAATAGCAACCAGATTCTTGCCGACGTGCAGGCGGTGATGGTGGCGGAGGAAACCCTGGCGGTGTTTCACCTATTGCGCACGGCACATCAGTTGCGACCAACGATGGATCCGGCGTTGAAAGAAAAACAACTTGCGACATGGTGGAGCAGGCCCAGCAGAATACTCCCAGGTCATGGACGAGGGTTTCCCGTATCATTGGAGCTGAGCGCATGTAGCCTCATTGCGATATTGCCGGAAACGTAGCATGTCGTTTGCAATAATACTCGTGCCTGACGATGACGAGGTTGCTGCGCATGGCGGCAACCTGGCAAAAACGGTAAGTCAGAGATGCGCAACCAGGTACGCTATCCGGGAGAAACCCGACCCGAAGGTGACACAGCATTTTATGGTCGCGTTCCCGATGATGTCTTGGTGTTACTGCAATATTACTGCCCGAAGATGAGCCGCTCTTGGCCTCGCTGAGGCGAAAGCTGATTCATCTTTTCGACAGTGACGTACCTGGGCATCACGCTGACCCGGTTCTTTGTTCCGAAAAACAAGATGAGTCGGGAAGGCATTATCGACAAAATGTATCCGCTCGCTGATGTGCGCTATGTGTGCGGTTCCGGAGCAAGATGGCTTAGGCCCTGGTTGAAATCTTCAGAACGACAATATCGGTCTCTATTTTCGACACCTGGGCCGCCAACGGCTCGTGGGTTGGCGGATGCCCAGCGTATCCGGGGACCTGTTTGCTACGGTCATGAACATTCCCTGAGCAAGAATCACCGTGATGATTTCTGTTTTGCGGAGGCACACCAGGCCCTCGAAGCCGCGAAAACGGGTATGAAAGAACTTCGCGAAAAATCCGGCATTCCGCAGGGTAAAAAGGGAGGCCACACGTATTACGCTTGGGGCACAGGGAGCCATGGTGCGTTATGACGTTCATAGCAGTCGCAAGCCTATCAATATTGTGTGCGACTGAGACCGAATAATAGTGAGAAATGAGGGCACCTGGTGATGCCATACATTTCCGTAAGGACTCCTGATGTGATTCGCCTGGGTTTTCGAATCACATCATATTGTTAATCCTAGGATTTACTAGGAGAAAGCCTAACGTAGGTTGTATATTATGCCGTAATGTTATCGGGTTCCTTCCTCTCAGGGAAGGCCTTGAGTAGGTGGATTATCTCATGACAGACAGCCCAGACATCACAGAAGTCAAAGAATGCTCGTGCAAGTGACGACGCTAAACTCTTGATGCGTTCCAGCGTTTCATCGCTTCGATAAGTGGCCCACTAGTTGCTACAAGTGGGGTGAGGAAAAACGCCGAAGAATGTTCCGCATTTATCCAACACATTGTGCCGCTGCTGCCGGTTTCTACTCCCGTGGATGGGTGGGGGAGCTATGCCGAAAACTATATGCTAGGTTACGCAGGTACCGCAGTCGATTGATATTGCTGCAAAAGTATTTGTCGATTTCGAATCGCACGTGCGGAAGAAGACGACGACGCGTTAGTTTCTCTCGGTTATGCTGGACCACCTGACGGGGACATTGCCGAAACCGCACGCAATGCGGTGGGGCCTATCGACCACTGGCATTGATAAAGCCAAGGATGCGAAATAACGCTGACCGAGTCAGACCTCGTTGAGATCGCGGAGTGCCACCACGCAGGTGACGACGCTAAACTGCTGGAATTATTCCAACGCTTCGATCCCCATGATTGCGTATCAGAATGCAATGAATGGAAAGAAAATCACCAGGAATTTTCCGATTTCCAGCATGTCATTTCGATATTGCCAGAATCCACATCAATAATAGATGTGTGACCTTTATGAGAATTACGCCCAGCACGGCGGATCTTCCCATGTCTTCCATTCTCCTGCGTGCAGGCGGTTGTTGAGTTTTGGAAACGTAAACAAGCAACGGAAGAGGATATTGCGGATATTTAACGCTTCTGGATACTCCCTGATGGTCATCAGCATGTCACAGAAATCGCGCCAGATGCTCTTGCCGTCGTCGATAAGCTCAACGGCGCAGACCATTCTATGCAATCCTTGGCAGTGGAAACCTTAGTAAAACTTCGCAGTACATCACAGAACCCGCTGAACGCTCTTGAAGCTGGTGACGATGCCAAGTCTTCCCTCGAAGCATTCCAACACCTCATTACATTAAACATTGGTTTGAGTGGTTTTTATGAGGGGTGGAGGAAAACGCCGAGGAATGCGTTCCGGGTTTGTTCACGCATTGTCCCGTTGCTTCCGCCGTCACCGCCGATGGATGTGGTGTTGGCTCTGTGAAAATTATTTATACTGAGTTAACGTACTGCCGCATGCGATAGACATTTCCGGTCAAGCTGTTTGTTGATTTCTGGAATTGTAAACGGGCTGCGCAGACGAAGCCATTGAGCTTCCTCGGCACTTTGGCTCATCCCAAAGGAGAGCATATGAGGGAAACCGTTTCCAAATAACTGCCGGCAGTCTTTGCCGCCAGGCTAGATATTGGATAAAACTAAGGACACGAAATCACGTTGGACCGGAAACAGACATTACGATCGAGACTATCAACTACTACCGTGCAGGTGACGCATGACAAGCTGCTGGAATTGTTCCAACGTTTTGATTTCATGGCGATGAGCACCCGAATGCAATGAGTGGAAAGCACCATGCCCAGGAATTCTCTGATTTTGTTCAATACGTTGAGATCGATGGCTGTGCCATCGTAGACATACACATCCGCGGACGTTGAAGAAGAGCAGGCGCGGAGGAGACGGCGAAGCAGCGCAGTCAGCGTATTTCGTATGTTGGTAGCATCGTGGGCGGTTGATGGTCTTTGGTTTACTGCTGCGCGCGCTCGCGCAGTATTGCACCGCCACCGCCGGAGCGCCTTCGCGAGACGTTTCCAGGCGCTGGCGTGGCGATACAACAGCATCAGACTGCTTCGCAGATGGCAGATGAAAATGCCGGCGTGGAGTGTCAATGTTATTAGCGATCATTGTAGTGTTGCACGGTGGCGTTGCGGGAGCAACATACCCTTGCCGTATGAGTGTTGTGCTGCCCTAGCTAGTGGCAATTAGCGTATTTACGCGATGATGATGTCGCTCGGCCGACTGTTTATCCAGTGCAAATGGATTACCGATTACCATTGTAGCACGCCGCATTATCGGCGAGTCACCGTGTGCATGGGCTGCATTGGCAAGGTACCACCAGCCGCGCATGTGTTATTGCAGCACTGTTACGGAATCTTTAAGATCATACAACGAGCGTGTGTTGCACAAGCTAAAGGCTGTTGTACACACTATGCGACGAAGTTGCGGTGCCGTTGACGGTGGTGCCGGAAGTGGCGTTATCATGGCTGGTCTATCATGATGGCTGCATGGATATTCGTAAGAAATTTGAAACGCAACCCTTACACAGGTAACTCCATTTTGGCGTTTATTCAGCGTCCCTCAACATGACTAGTCTCTGCAAGGCGATGAGCGCGCGTCAGACGGCACGTTCTTCTCGATTTTTCCATCTGTTAGTGTAGATGAGCTTTTCCTAGCGACCGAATACGGTCGTATTTGCCGCATGCGACAGACATATTTCCGTCAAGCTGTTTGCTGATTTCTGAATCGTAAAACGGCCGCGGAAGACGGGAAGCCATTGAGCCTTCTCGGCACCTCGGCCCATTCCCGATGGGGGATCATGCCAGCGAAATCACGCAGAACGCTGTTGGCATTGCGGATAAGCCGAACGCGGAGCTTTCGCCCTCATGCTTGTCGCGTCGAGCGGCGAACCAACAATATTTTTGGAAGATCTTTTCACTGCTACCAGCGCCTCTGCGTCAGCTACTGTGTCGCATTGACGCCGAAACTTTGCTGCTTCGCCACCGCTTTGGCGACGATTCTGCTGCCGGTTCCGCCTGTTGGGTGACAGCACGCAGCCGGCAAAGCAGAAATGGCGGACACAAGATTGGGATTTTCGTCATGATGACCCTAGGCTACGAAACTCACAGAGACCGACACCGATGCCGTATCACTATCACCGCTCTAAGCCAGGTAACGTCACATCACACAATATGAAGAAAGGACTTCGCATGGTCTCACTGTCCTCGATCTACGAAGGCGCCACCTTTGATGAGCTGCTACTTTAGTCGAATCCCTGAAGACTGCGGGCATGAAAGACTCATCGACACTACCGACGCTTGATGGCGCAGACAATTGGTTGCTGCTACGGTTGAGCCCACCGTACAGGTCAGCGATACCCGCCGGTCCACCGCAACACGTCATCGTTCGGCGATGCCTTCCGGGCACCGGTAACCTGATGCGAAGTTTGGGGATGCCCTGACTCCCTCATCGATGCCCTGAAGTATCGCCGCGGCCGGTAGGAAAAACCGTCGATATGTAATACGGGTGGGAAACGCTATGGTAGATTCCATGCGTTATATCTCCACCCGCGATGAGTCCTGCACCGAAATCCCGTTTAGCGACATCCTCTCGGCGGGCTCGCCTCGACGGTGGCCTCTACCTGCGCCGAATATCCGCAGGTCACCGGCGATATGCTCGACAGGTGGCGGAACTGCTCAACACGCAGGGTTATCCCGCCCTCGCCGAAGTTCTGCAATTGTTACATCGACGACACATTCCCGCCGATGATCTTACGGACATCGCCTACCGCGCCTACACCTTCCCGAAGTTTGCACGCCGAAATCGTGCCGGTGACTGACTTGGAAGACGGCATGTATATTAGCCATCTTTCCGAGGGACCACCGCCGCCTTTAAAGGCATCGCCATGCAATTGCTCTCGAATTTCTTTCGAATACGAGCTGCGCCGACGGGGCGAAACCCTCACCATTGTTGGGGCAACTTGCTGGCGACGCAGGTCCCACCGCCGACGACGCCACATGAGCGCCGGGACGGCATTAAAGTGACCATGCTCACCCCGGCCGGCCGCAGACATTCCAGCGAGGCACAGATGTTCGGGCTCAACGACAAAAGCAATATCTTCAACATTGCCCTCGAAGGCGTGTTCGACGATTGCCAGGATGTGGTCATGGCTGCGTCCGCCGACGCCGACTTCAAAACGCGCCCACCGCATCGGTGCCAGCGAACTCCATTAACTGGCCCGGCTCGCTCGCCCAGGTGGTGTATTACGTTTCAGCTACCTGCATGTTGCCACCTCTAACGAGCAAAAGTATCGTTCAGCGTACCCACCGGCAACTGGGGACACGCGCCGGCCACATCGCCGAAGCAAATGTGCCGCCGATCGACAAAGCCCATCGTAGCACGCGAGAATGATGTGCTGGATCGAATTCTTCCGCACCGGTGTGTACCGGGTGCGGGTCTCTCCTGCAGATACGTTCGAAACCCCGTCGCCATCCATGGACATTTCCCGCGCTACGCTTCGAGACGAGTTCATCTACGACCTTTTGGGCCGGGACGCCGTCCGGGTCGCTGCGACCATTTGGCACCCATGGGTTCCCAAGGCGGGTTCGTCTCGCGGATGACCCGCATTCTCGAAGGTTGGCGCAATACGGTTTCCTATCCGTCCTCCACCCACGCCGACCGGGTGGACACCATTCGGGACTGTTACGAGCGGTTGAGCGTCGATCGACCCCCACACCGCCGACGGCGCAGTGGGCCTGCGAATTACGGACGAGGTCGATCATCTCATCAGTCTGCCTGAGACCGCCCTGCCCGTGAATCGCCCACACCATCAGAGGCCACTGGCCGGGAACCGGACTCTGCTCGACCGGTTCACCACCATCATGCAGGCCGAACGGACGTCACGGACTTTGCCCAACGATGTGGATGTGGTGAAAGATTTCATTGCGGCAAACGACTAAACTTTAGGCGTCGACAAGCATAGTCAGAAAGGGACAAACTTATGGCCCCAAGAACGCACCGCCCCGCCGAATATTTCAACGATTTTTGACCCCGAAAGTGGCGAAACAGCTGGCAGAACAACTAGCCGCCAGAGGGCCGCCGAAGCGGGAAGCCCAGGCGAAATCGGAAGGGGAGTATGCCCATCCCTGATTTTGTGCGGCGTTGCGGGAGAAAATCGGCACCGATGAATCAGGGCTGCGGGCGTGACCGCCGTCATCATCCGTGATGTGCCTCTGAAGGTTCTCATCACCGCCGTGCCGAAGATGCTGGTCAAACGCGCCGACAACGGTCTAGTGGATTCGGTCACCGGCATTGCGCGACCGGGGAGGAACCGCACCAGACCGCTGTCCGGGGCGCCAAGGAGGAGGTCGGCCTGACATTCAGGTGGAGGCGCTGCTGGTGTCGGCGCGGTCGGGCCGGTCACCTACCCCAATGGGGATGTCACCCGCAGTATGGACATCTGCGGTGCGATGCAGCGTGGTTGGCGACAGTGACGAACCCGTCATCGAGCGACGACGAAAACACCGAGGCCGCCTGGTTCTCCATCATGCACATGCCGCCCATGAATCAGGTTCCGCTCATCGTCGGCGATGCGGTAGCACAACTGCGTCGGGCCTGAGGATTTCGCCCTCGAATGGGGTATGTGAAGCGGGATCGCACGCGCTAAACCCGAAAAATTACCCGCCAATAGGGTTGAACTGGGAAAGTAACCTCACAGGTGCAGACAACCGTGCAAACCAGTTGTAGGGTTTTTCAGTATGAGACGACCTTTTGTGCATCATTCAGCGATTTGAGAGCCACCGGTTCCGGCGGCCGTAGAGCGCATCCATCTGCGCTGCCGCGCCACCAAAACCGTGGCCGCCGCCATGTCCGGCCCTTATCGTGCTGCACGAGCATGATTCCCGCGGCCGCCGACCGTTGACGTTGCCGCCGCACCCGCGCGCACCCAAATCACTCACGATGAAAGACAACGAAGTGATCGAAACCCTGGTGCGACGAATCCGCGCCTCACTGTCCATCGTCAAACTGTAGTTTAGCCATTGCGTTGCAACATGGCGCCCCTGAGGATAAAGCCCTGGTGTATGAGATGATCCGCAGCTCCCATGATGGGATTTCAAAACCCTGGATCGGAAATATCGCCAGGCCATCCCCGACACTATTGGTCGGTTCCGCTCGCCGAAACCAACTATCGGGTAGGTGGGGCGATACCACCACCAGTGTTCACGATATGGCGGCATCGTGCGGGCCGTTCGCACCGATCCGCGGCCCGGCCGTTGATCGACGGCATGCGGAACCCGCCGCCGTGGCCGCTGACGGTTATCCCCAGAATTTTGTACCGCCACCCTGCCCGGCATTGAGGGGCACCAAGTTTGGGTGGTCGGATGCGCGATGTACGCCACCGTGAGCTTCGGCCCGGGTTTGTGGTGGCCGCCCACACGTTCGGTTCGGCGCAAGTACACACCGACGATGCGTCGCGCGTGCACACGGATGGCCTGGTGGCGGAGCGCGGCAGATTCAGGATTGGTGGCGTCACCATTCCGGTGGCCAGCGGTGCGGAGCTGAAGGCGCGACCAGGTGCACCAAGACGGAACAGTTCTGGCAGCGTGCCCGACACCGTGCTGGTGCCACGCTACGTGCTCGATGTGATTCCGGCATGCTAGAACCGGCGGCGAGGCGGCGACCGTGGCTGTGATTTGTCGCCGGTTGGTTCGCTGTTACATTTAATGACATGCCTTGCATCCCTGGCGGTGCATCTTCCCGTCGTCATTATTCCGCTCACCGCCTTGGGATTATTGGCCTGGGTGCTGGTGCCCAGCTGCGAAGGTCCGGTCCTGGCTGGTGGGCGGCGGTGGTTGGGGTCATTGGGACTGCCTAGTGTCCAAACATTACGGGGGCGGAGTTACTGAAGGATGTTGGTCGTAGTCCGCAGAATCAGATGTCGCACCTCACATGATGTGGGGAACGCGCGCTGGTGGTGGCAAGTGTCTTCCTGGCGGCCGCGCCATAGCACTGTGGTACAAGGAGACCGTGGTGACGCAGATCGCAGCGGTCATTATGGCGGTGGTCGCACTGATATTACGTTTAGCGCAGGTCACTCTGGCGCCCAATTGGTCGTGGCACTAACAGTTTCCGTTAATATTATGCGGTATGAATGCTGCCTCATTAGCCGTCCTCGTGATGCTCATCTTTGTCTCGTCGCCCGGTGCATAGTTGTTATTTCCTGTTTATTGGGGGCGCTGGTTGGTGGTCTCATCAGCGGTATGGCCTCGGGCCCACCATGGTGGCGTTCCAGGATGGGCCTGGCTGGTGGAGCGAAAATCGCCCTGAGTTACGCGCTGTTGGGGCGCTTTGCCATGGCGGTCGCCAGTTCCGCCTGCCCACGCTGTTGGCCAGATGGATCATGTCCAAGATTGGCAACACCGAGGAATCCGCGAATCGTCGCGCGGTCCTGGTAACAAAATGGCTGATGGTGGCGGGCGTATTGGCAATGTCCATTATGAGCCAAAACCTGATTCCCGTCCACGTGCCTTCATCCCGCTCATATTATTCCGCCGCTGCTCGGGTGATGAATAAACTCCGTATCGACCGGCGCCTGATTGCCTGTGTGCTCACTTTCGGCTTCGGTCACCACCTACATGTGATCCCGGTGGGGTTCGGTTCGATCTTCCTTAATGAAATCCTCTTGGGCAATATTCGCAAGGCCGGCCTAGACACCACTGGAATTAATATTATGCAAGTCATGTCAATTCCAGCGTTGGGCATGATCGCGGGGTTGATTATCGCCGTGGGGTTCTCCTACCGGAAGCCCTGCGATCACGAAAAACTCGCCCCTGGAGGCCGCCCACTCGGTGGAGGAGGTTACGCGCTACAAGGTCATTGTGGCGATCATTGCGATCTTGGCCACGTTTATCGTGCAGGTGGTGATGCAGTTGGCGGATCGGAGGCGGACTCCTGCTCATTGGTGCGCGCTCACCGGCCCGCGGTGTTCCCGGTGACCGGCGCCGTGAACTGGAAGGAAGCGATGACGTGTTTACTCCGGCATGAAAATGATGGCGCTCATTGGGGTTCATTATGATTACTGCCCAGGGCTTCGCCGCCGTCATGACCGCCACCGGTCAGGTGGAGACGCTTGTCGACGCCTCTGCGGCGCTGTTCGGCAGCACAGGCGATGGGGGCGTTGGTGATGAGGCTCATCGGGCTTGATTGTGACGATGGGTATCGGGTCATCGTTTTCAACGCTGCCGATCATTGCCACGATCTACGTGCCCTGTGCCTGGCCTTGGGCTTCAGCCCGCCGCCACGGTTGCCATTGTGGGTGCCGCCGGCGCGCTTGGCGACGCCGGGTCGCCCGCATCCGACTTCCACCCCTAGGGCCCACCGCCGCTGAACGCCGACGGCCAACACGACCATATCCGCGACTCGGTGATTCCCACCTTCCTGCACCATAACCCGCCGCTGATCGTGTCCGGGTGGGTGGCAGCCATGGTGCTTTAGTTGATCTCTAGTTGATGCAGCGTGGTCCGTTGCCGCCGGCATCAATGGTGGGGGAGGCGCTGTTTTTATCCATGGCAGTGCCTCCTGACCGACTACGCCCGCCCCGGGAGCCACTACTGTCGTCGGCGCTGGTGGGGCCAGCATAGTCTGCGGCGAGAACGACAGTGATGGTGCCATTGCGAGCGCGGCGTCGGCAACAACCGAGTCCGCCCAATTCTTGGGGGCGATCGCTGCTGCTCCTCGTTGGTTTCTTGCGGCGCCAAGACCTGCGACTGGCTGTAGGTGCCCACCTCGGCGTTGCCGGCATCGCCGACCGTGTAGCCGGCGCTCTTGAGGACGCTGCCACGGTAGTGGCCAGCCCGGTGGTCCCCGAGGCGTTGAGTACCGTCACTGTCGAGGTTGCTGCGGGTTGTGCTGACGTGGTGGTAGCCGCGGTGGAGCTGCCCAGGTTCTCGTTGCCGCCCAGGAGTTGGTCGAAGAATTTATGCACCCTGGCGGGGATCCACCGTTACCACAGATTCATCGTGTCGCCCGTGCCGTCAATAGAGGTCACGGGGATGGTATTGAATTTCACGTGCCGCCGGTCAGGTTGGACATTTGTACCGCCAGTTGGGAGAGGTCCCAGTTGCTGTCGGTGAGTGACCGCTTGAGTGGCGTCCTGGAGCTTCAGCAGCGTGCCGCCCTGCAACATGTTGGTCGAAAGTATCTTCAGAAACCAGGGAGGCCATGTAGGCCTGCTGCCGCACGATGCGGTCTAGGGTCGCCGCGCGGTAAACCATGCCGTTGCCGCACGAACGCCAACCCCTGCGCCCCGTTGAGGACCCGCCTCGCCGGCTGGGAAATTCGCCTGAGAAACTCGTCGTTGACCGGGGCGTTGAGGCACACTCGACCCCGCCCACGGCGTCGGTAAGCGGCACAAACCCTACCAGGCCGACCTCTGCGTAGTGGTCCACGCTAATGCCAGTCAGGTCGGAGATGGCATTGATGAGTCCGCGCTGGCCCGCGGCCTTGGCCTTGCGCTCCAGGCTGGGGCCCTCTTTCTCCCCCTCGGCGAGGAGTCGCTCCTTTTCGATGGCCTTGTGGCCGGAGTATACGCCGTTGATTTTGCGTGTTCCGATGTCATCGTCGTGAATATAGGTGTCGCGGGGATAGAGATCGCAGTGCCGATGACCCGTCGTTGGGGATGCGGATCACCATGATGGTGTCCGTGTTGTCCGCCTCCTCGTCGCCGGCGTGGAGCATTGCTATTTCCTCCGGGGTGAGCGGGTTGCCCTGCGCATCCGTGCGAGAATCATTGCCCACGAGCAAAACATCCATGGCGCCGTCGGGGGATCCGGCATTAAGCGGTATTGATGGCGAATCTATTTTTGGTATGAGAATACCCTGCACCACGGCCACCACCAGCGACGGCGAGACAGCAGCGCAACAGCGCCTTGACGGCGGGCGGGCCTCGCTGTCTCAACGGCGGGGCCAACATTCGACCCAGATGACGAATTACGGGAATTACGGTGATGGGACGTAGCACTCATACTGATACCAGGGTAACCAAATAACCAGGGCTAGACGTGAGCTACCCACAGGTGTCGCCGTGGATATAGTGAAAATCATGGTAGATATGACGGAATCCGATAACCTGTTCGAAACGATAGATGATGTGTATTGGCGTGCGACGGTTGGGGACATCATTGCCGCGCACTCCGACCCGCAGCACCCCTTCGAGCCTTGACCCGCAACGCTTTTACGACGGTGCACCGCGAGGTCACCGAGCTGCTCACCAGGTTGCCACCACCCTGGGTCGGTTTTTGGCTCCGGGATCAGGTGCCCGTGCGCTCACCCGCCGTCAGATGGCGGGCCAGGTTATGGCTCCCGGCACATCAGCCCTGGATCTGGTCGGCCAGCTGCGCGCCGACATCCGTAACCTGCGCACCCCGCATGACCGCTCGGAAATGAGCCGGCTCAGCGTCCCAGACATTCGGGCCGACTATCGACGTGCTGGCCCGCACCATCCGGTGCCGCGGACGCGACCATGCGCTGGCGCTCGGGAAAGCGAAAACCCGCGGGCTCCAAGCCCAGCTGCGGAGCAGGCGGCTCGGCGGACCACCCGATACTCATGCGGTGCAGCCAGCCTCATCCTCAGGATCGTGGTGGTAGTGATGTGGCTGGGGTGATGGTCAATCGCACTGAAGCTGATTCAGCTGCATAGGCAAATGTGGTTTGGTTTTCTGGCACTAACATACATGGCTGCGGTATTATTTCTGCGTGGATAATTATTGGATGAATCAACCTAATCTATTTGAAAATACTGTCGAGGAATGAAATTAGAAGTCTAGTTATGCAGTCGGGTCTGTGGGAGATATTTCGGCTGTAGTGGAGCTTTAAATACACTTTCACGGAACCCAAAACTGTTATGAGGATGCTCAATAATATTGGAATGGCCCATCAGAATTTGCTGAAATTATTTGCGGCAATTGTGAAAATAGCGGAACGGGTACCGAATCAATGAAGTGGCAATGGAGTCCAGTGACATTGTTGTATATCAACAAAGGTTATTGGCGGAGCGACTAAGTAACCTACCCACAAGTAATATCTGATATATCCAAATTAATAGAAATATTAGATAAAATATATCAGACTAATAAAATTATCACTAAGATTTACAGGTTAAGATTGAGGAGCTGTCAGTTGATGATGGTTCGATTGCCTCTCAGGATGAGTATCTGAAGAATCTAATTTGGAAGAAATAAGCGTTCCTGAAGAGATTTCGATGAGGGATGATGACGATGGATGCTTGGAACGGCACTCTTGCCAGAAATTGAAGATCTGCTTCAAATGTGTCAAGTGTCTATTGATGTACAGAGACGCATATTGTCTGAATTGCAAAGAAAAATATAGACTGGAACCTGATTATTGGTTGCTTGACTTTGTTGCTGACGATAATTCAAACGGTTAAAGCAGTTTTTAGCTGAGGCCCATTCAGCTGCTGGGAAAGTGATCTATCCAGGGTTATGATGATCGATCAAATCTCTCAAACTTCTTGTATTGATAAGGAGACTGCTTACTCCAATTCTTGCGGATTCCCGATGTACGTACGATGATCGCGTGCAGTCTGATCAGTTACTGTCTACTCTGGCAATCTTGAACGAACAGAAACTCATCTTTTTAGCTTGCATGCCGCCTTGACGAGAGCGCTTACAGTAGCTTTCTCGTCGGGCTGGTTTCAGGAATATTGAGGATAATTGCTAACGCGTGGCAGCAACGCCAATGTGCCACCCCACGTCTTTTTCTATTTTGACTATGGCAGCTAATGCTGTTTCGAGAGATAATTCTCGGGAATGAGAGCTCCTGGTGGCAGGAAGGAACATTTTGGCGTGGAATGAAGCAGGTCGGTAAATTCCTCCCGCATTGTCGTTACGCTCAATATTTCCTGGGAGCGCACATTATCGGGCAGGTTCCGCCGTGCCTCTTTCCATGCTTTTTCCTCGGCTGGAGTCGAGACAGTTCGATGGGATCTTTATCCCCGTAGAAATCGACCACACTTTCTACAGTGTGCAGCTCGGTGTCCGTCAAGTTTGTGGCGTCGCCGCCTGGCTTGCTTCGATCGCGCAGCAGCAATAGGGATGGGACCGTTCGCCCCATGCCTGTAATGGTTCCTGGAACAATAGGCAACCGGTCCAGAGCGAGCTTCCACCCTTGGGAAAAAATAGCAGAGCTTATGAGCTTCATTGTGTCCACGGTTGGAACTAACTCCGTGATGTATTGACCCACGTCGTAAACATTTGCCATTGCTCAAACTCCTTTCCCACTGTGCTGTTATGTGGTCAGTCTAGTGTTTTTGGCTCTGTGTTGGGTAGACTCCACGCACTGAGCCAAAGCGGGGTCACTGATGACTATGGGCAGGTTATTGGCAGTATGCAGCATGGCTCGACAACGCCTGGCATTACGGCCGGACAACACATAGACCGGGCCAAAGCAGGCCGAGCGGCGGTGGGAAACTTACGGCGTGATCCGCCGGATGCCACCAGCGCGAGTATACGTGGAACATGCCAGACAGCGCGCTCGACACCGCCAGCGACATCCAGGTGGGGGCGTGCTTCGGAGACCAATGAGGAACTGGCGGAAGCAACGCTCCCTCCACTATCGGCGCCACAATCGATATATATCATGGGCAGAATCAACCGAACCAGGCTTGCCCGCTGAGACAACTCGCCGGTGTTTTTGCGGGTCGGCGAGCAGCACCAGCAAAATAGTCGAAAAGGTATTGGGTGAGATGCCCGACCGCCGCGGTCAGGGCCAGGATCAGGTGGCCACCAACCACCATGGCGAACGATCCGGGCTATGCTGCCCACGCCCGACGGGCGGCGCCGACCAGCACCCGGCGGTAGGCCACCAGGGCGGCAATAACCACCACCACAACATACACGCCGGGCATGAGCCACGCCGGGAGAGCCGACCCCAGCAGCGGTCTCGACGCATAAACCAGCACAAAACCCGCGTGGCTATCGTGGTGACACCAACTCCGATCACCCAGCCATGCCCAAACGATACGCCGCATCCCGCCACCCCAACGTGCGGGTGCGCCTATCCGGTCGGTCGTCGGAAAGGCATGTGACCAGCGATGGCGGGTTTGCCACCGTTGGTCGACCCGCGTCGACAGCAAACCAGCGGTCGAAATACAGTTCGAACTCTCCTGCGGTAGCCGGGGCGCAACCGCACCGGATCAATCGTGATCAGTAACTTCAACGATATACGTATCGATCGGATCCTCGGTAAACACCCCATTATCCAGTCAAGAAGTCGCGGTTATCCGCCAACGCTTTCAGTGACTCCTCCGCGCACCCGTGCCTGCGGAGTCGACGCAGCCTCCTCCGGCGGCGACTCATACAAATCCTTATCCACCGGTGCGTGCGGCTCAATCCGGTTCATAATACTGCGTCCAAACCAGCCAACATCATGCCGCAAACCCGAAATACGATTTTGCCCGACGGGTCCGGCGCCCGGAGACTCAATCGCGTCGCCTTCAGTTCGAGACCCGTGATCAGAATCCGCACCGCCGCCGACCGGTTCCCGCTGCGAATACACCGATTAATCGGCGCCTCAAACCCCGGCACCAACCGGTGATACGAATTCAACGTCGGGTTCGTAAACGCCAACACCGCCGCCGCATGGTGCAAAATACCACCAATATAATAACGGGCGATATCCGACGGCCCAGCATAACCCGACTCGTCATGGAACAACGGCTTCCGTCCGCCCACAACGACTGGTGTGCATGCATGCCCGAACCGGTATCACCAGCCAGCGGCTTCGGCACACGTTGCCATCTTCCCCATGCCGGAACGCCCACATTCTTAATAATGTATTTAAACGTCTACCAGATCATCCGCGGCGTGCGAGCGGCGTATTGAACTTATAGTTGATCTCCTGCTGACCCCACCAACCTCATGGTGGAACCGCTCTAAATCAACCCACACTCCCGGCAGCACCTGGACCATATTGTCCGCACATCTTCCGCCTTATCGTACGGCGGCAACGCAGAATACCACCGCTACATCCGGGTCTTATAGCCCAGATTCCGGCTCCCCATTGAGCTCGTGCTTTCTTCGATTCCACCAGCCCTCAACCAAGATCCACCTCATAGAGACCCGGCATGCGCATCCGTGGAATACCGCACCGAGTCAAACAGGTAAAACTCGGCCTCCGCGCAAAGAAACACGTGTCCGCAATGCCCGTCGACGCAGATACTCCCGCCAGCCTTCTTAACGCCACCGTCCGCGGATCCCGGCTCAGACGGCTCCTGCGTAAACGGATCACCACACTTGACATTCCAACGTTTTCCTGCCGCCCGGAACGGATCCACCTGCCGGTCGCTTCGATCCACCAATCAGATTCATGTCCGACTCGTCAGTAGCTGGTAAACCCGCGAATAGACGAACCGTCAGCTAAACCATCGAGTCAACGCGTCTGCATCAAGAATATGGGCCGAGGATGGTGAGATGCTGTTCCCGTGCCAGCGCATCAGTGAATCGAATGTGTCAGTGAACTCCCGACATTCTCGTCTTGGATAAAGCTTCAGCGCCTCATCAGCGGCGGGACGAGACCACGATTACTCCTCAAAAATTCTGGCAAAGTACCACCCCATGACGCCTACTTTCTATGGTGCGACCAATAAAATATTTGGCCCTTATCGCCGCCAGTTAAAGAATAATCCCAAAACAGCTACATTATTAACCATGGCGAAAACGTGACCGCAGCACTGGCCGCACACCTGGCTCGACGGCCCAACAATCCCGCTACGACGACACGCCCGCCGATATGGCCCGGCGAAAAACTCGGCCTTCCCAAACCCGGACCCAGCGCCCTCGCATCCGTCGCCCGCCGCGCTGAAGTGGCCATCGACTGGGTAATCTGCTGGATCGTCGCCGGATTCCTCACATAGTCCACCACCTACCTTGGTGACTACCGCCACCTTAACCCTCATGCTGTTTGTGCTCCTCGGCATTATCAGCGTTGCCTATTCGCCCGCACGGCCGAGCGCTTTGCTTGGCATGGGGGTGGCCCGCGTCGACCAGCGTGACCAGCGGAGTTGTGGTCTCGCCGGGCCGCAGCCCGCACCCTGCTCACCATTTTGTGCTCCCCCGCCGCCATGGTCGACACCGACGGGCGCGGCATGCTGACACGTGCCACCGGCATTTCCGCGGTCATCCTCGGGTGATCTGGCGCGCTATAGGCGGGTCTCGGGAGGCGTCAGCGAAGCCTACGCGCTTGTTCTGCCGTTCCGCGTGCCGACGCCGCCCGCAGTTCATGCCCGACATCTTTGCCTGCCGCGCTCCCTTGGGCGGCGGAGCCGCAGGGCGAGCCCTGACGGTTCTGGTCCGCCGCATCCATAGCGTACAATGCGGGCGCGCAATCTCATGCCGTCCTCCTTCTTGTGCTGCGCTCCATCCTCATCAACCGGCTCCTGCAACTTCCGCAGTGGCACCTGGTCCTCGCCATCACCACAATAATCGTGTTGATCCGGCACAGGCGCACAACCTACGCAGCGCTACTGCTGCTGCTGGAAGAGCGGGCGCAGCCGGTGCAGTTCGCCCTCGCCAACGAGCACAATGCCGCCCACGCAATCACCCGGTGCACAATATCCATCTGCGTAGTTTATAGGCCACGGCCGACTTGGTACGCCAGGCCATACCCACCTTCCCGCATGTTCTCCGGTGCTAGCACGCGGCACCCGGCTGACCAACCCGTATACTGGTTATACCATTATTCTGCGACCGACGCTGTGAAAATCCACAACGCTATCGCAACGCACACACAGCGATGGTGACTAGCGCGAGCCACTGGCCCCTCCACAGCAACCCATATCGACGGCACCCCTGTGCCAATAACGGCCAGCAGCATGAGCGGCACAAGCTTGGAGTCCTGCTTCCGCTGCATTTGGAACGCCTGCCACAATTGCGCCCAATTTTCTTTCCGCCGCGCCCGCTTCGCCGCGCGCTCTTCCCTTCTTCGCGTTTTATCCTCCAGCCATGGTCAATACAGCAGCCTATGAAAAACCCTAGGTCAGAATAATGCAGCAAACCTGCGCGCCACTGGATCCGGCCACGCCAAACATTCGCCACCCGCCCAGCCAATGCAGCAGGTCGACAACGGCAAAATATGAATCGGACGAGCCAGGATTGGCACCCCAAACACCAAAGGCGATCGACGGCACGCGAAAACACCAGCCAGCACACCACGACTGGCTGGTTCACTCGCAACACCCGGCGGGCCGACCCGCTCACGCCGCGGAAAAACCTACCGCGACGTCGACACCCGTGTCCTCGGGACGCACCATAGCGTTCCAGCAATGCGAAACCTCCTGCGCCGTCGACACATGCGTTCTTTGCTAAATGCCGCAAATTCTCCGGCAGCACGGCAATCAGGGCATCCATCGCCTGCGCATGTAACACTTGCCGCGGTACGACAGCCGCACCCAACGGGCCGCGTCACCGCGCCGACCAGCTCCAATACCGAAATCGATGCTCAATAAACTCCTCCGCGCTTCACCCACCGGTCAATCGGGTGGAACCTGCAGGCCCGGCCGCAAATGCTGGGTAATCGTCAAAATGTCGCGCAGCCGAGATGCACGTCCATGAGCGCATCCGAATCTCCTCCGGGGTCTCACCCATGCTGCAAAAATCAGATTCGACTTGGTAATAGGGCACAAATCCCTAGCCTGCCGGAATGCGGCATCCAGGAACGGTCATACCGGAACGCTGGCCGGATTCGGCTTAAAATCCGCAGCACCGTCTCTGGAATTATCGGGCACGCACTTCCATAGGCGTCCTCAAACACCTCATGCAATAAATCGGCTTGCCCGAAAAATCCCGTGAGGTTTCCTCCACGCCAGTATTCGGATTCCAGCGCATGAATCTGCCGCACCACCTCGGCATAGGCCATGCGCTCATCGTCGATCATCCCGAGGTCACGCCGGTAATCGTGGAATAATTCAGGCCCATTTCCTTGACCGACCTCCTGCCGCAGCGCGGCTCATCAGTAACGGCTCCGGCTTCGGCCATGAATTAATCTGGCAGAAATCGCACCGGCGGGGACAATTCGCGCCGATTTACGGCAGCTCAGATTCCCAACACTCGTAGATATTAGGGCACCGCCTCCTGGCACGGTGTGCAGGCTCGAGACCCGACACTCGTGATGTCACTGGTGTTCCGGGCCGGTTTTGACTGTGGTGCGGATCCATCGTGGCTGTTTTCAATGGGGGTTTCAAATTTCGTACTTCTACTCGGGTAATTTGCGTCCATTGGGAGCTGCTGTAGTCACGCCCCACCCTACCTACCAGTTGCAAAATGTGTCGAAATAAACAAAATCATATAATGTTGCCAATAATTGGCTGGTGGCGTCGTTTGGTTTACCGGCGCGGCAGCCCTGGTTGGGTCGGGTGCCGGAGTCGCGTACGCGAGCACGAAAGCCACTAGCCGGCCGGAAAGAGGCGTCGTCAAGCGCCTGTAATGTGGGCTGGATCATTTCCGCCACCGGCGTCCGGCCGAGTTCGCGGCTGAGCGTGGTCACGCCCGCGTCGGAAATGCCGCAAGAATAATATGCTCGCAGAACTCCAGGGTGTTGATGCGCAGTTGAGCGCCAGCCGTGCATAGTCACCGTGCGTGATCCGAATCCCGGGCGGCAATCTTCCGGTGCTCCGCCGGGGTCGCGCGGGCACCCACACGCCGGAGCGTCCGTCGATGCACGGCCCGCGGTGGTCACCCCGGCCTGGCGGACCACTTGGATGAGGGCTTCTTCGACGCGGCGCACGCAATCCACCACGTCGATGGGGTCCGCCAGCTTGATGATGGGGTATGCCACCAATTGGCCGGGGCCGTGCCAGGTGATGCGGCGGCCCCGGTCCACGTCAATGACGGGCAGCCCGTTCGTGGGCCGATCCTCCGGCTGGGTGCGTTTGCCGGCCGTGTAGATGCTGGGGTGTTCCAGCACGATGATGGTGTCGCCGATGTCGCCGCGTGCCCGCTGCGCCGCCAGGTCGGCCTGCATGTCCCACGCCGTGAGATAATCCACCGTGCCCAGCAGCTGGACCGCGATGGGGGAGTCGTTGTCCTTGCGAATGGACTGGTCGGCGGGGAAAAATGGTTGGCGGGGCGCGGTCATGTGTGACTCCTTGTGGTCGGGTGGTGCGGCGGTGCTGGGCATTGGTCTATCACGCCGCGGGCTCGACGGATTCCCGCACGGCGAGCGCCTCAAGACCCGCGGGGGAGGGGTGCTTAAGGCGCAATGCATTCAGTGAAACCTTATATTTAAGGTTATGGTTGGGGGTTTGAGGTTAGATGCCGTTCTTTTCGGCGTATTCGGCGGCGGTGAGCAGCGGGCCCACTTCAGTGACCTCAACCTCGAACAGCCAGCCGGCGGTGAACGGGTCACCATTGATGATGGCGCGGTCGTCCAGGGCACTCCTGGTTCACCGCGGTGACCGTGCCCGTGACCGGGGAATACAGGTCGGACACGGACTTGGTGGATTCCACCTCACCGCAGGTTTCGCCGGCACTCCACGGAGTCGCCCACCTGCGGCAGGTCGGCGAGCACGATCTCGCCCAGCCGGTCGGTGGCGACGGACGTGATGCCCACCTTCACCTTGGCGCCCACGGCCTTGTCGGCGGTGGTGTCGATCCATTCGTGATCGTCGGAGTAGGAATAATTCTCAGGCAATGACATAGGGGGAGCCTTTCAAAAGTAGATGATTCTGGTTGGGATTCTGGCCGGTCGTTACTTGGCGGGAGTAAAATGGGAGTTTTCACCACCTCAAACGGGTATTTTCTTTTCCCGAATGTCCGCCTCCAGCTTGGTGCCGGGTTCCGCGAGTGCCAGTATCCACATGAGGCCAAGGCGATCGGGTGCCCAAGCGTGGGGGAGGGCTGCCCGAGGTGACCTCGCCCACCACGGTGCCGTCCGCGTCGAACAGTTCGGCGTGGGCGCGGGCCGCTCCGCCGGCCGGTGGAGGTCAACCCCACCAGGACCCGGGTTGGCGGGGTGCCGGACAGCAGTTTCTCCTTGGCCACGAAATCCCCTCCTTCTTCTTGCCCACCAGGACGCCCAGGCCAGCGTCGATCGGGGTGAGCGTCAGGTTCAGCTCGTTGCCGTAGAGCGGCATGCCCGCCTCCAGGCGCAGTGAATCCCGGGCGGCCAGGCCGGCCGGCTCAGACCGAACTCGTCACCGGCCTGCAGGATCCGCTCCCACAGGTCTGCGGCACCCGCGTTGGGGAGGAATAATTCGAGACCCGTCTTCCCGGTGTAGCCGGTGCGGGCCAGCAGCACCTCGTGGCCGGCCACCGTGACCGGTGCGGCGGAATAATATTTCATCTCCTTGATAATCTGGCTATCCGCTTCGTTGGTGAGCGTGACTAATAATGCTTCCGCATTGGGTCCCTGCACCGCGATCAGGGGCGGTGTCGGTGGATTCATTGACGAGCTCCACATCAAACTTGGCTGCCCGATCCACAAACGCCTGGAACACGGTGTCGGCGTTCCCGCATTGGGCACCACCAGAATTCGTTCTCGCCCAGGCGGTAGGGTGATGAGATCGTCGATGATATGCCCATCCTCGTTGACGATCATCGAATACTTGGCCTTGCCCACCTTAATGATGGACAGGGTGGGAGATCAGCGCGTAATCCAAGAACGCGCCGGCGTCGGGGCCAGTCACCCGGATTTCGCCCATGTGGGAGAGGTCGAACAGGCCACAGGTGGTGCGAACAGCCCGGTGCTCTTCCAGCTCATTACCGTATTTGAGCGGCATGTTCCACGGGCCAAAGGCGGTGAAGGAAGCGCCCAGCTTCTCGTGCTCTGGCATGGAGGGGGACTGACGAAGTTCGGTCATGGGTTTCTTAGTTCTTTCTTCTTGGGAAAAAGTTTTTGATGTAGTGCTGGTTCCGGCGGCCGAGCATTGGGCTACTCGCTGCTCGCCGGATGGGTGCCCGGCGGCCGGAGACCAGTGTGAGACCAGCGGCGGTTGGTTTTCGATGTTGAACGCCTCGGGTGGCGGGCAGGGAGCACGCGAAGTGCCGGTCGCCGAACGCTTCATCAGTGCGGCGCACCGGCGGGAAGTACTTCACGCCCTGCCGCAGGGGAAGTCACCAGGTAGGCGGCTTTGCCGCCGGCTGAATGCGATAGCCCCACTCGTCGTCGGACACCGACTCGGCGGTGAATGGGGCGTGATGCAGCACGGACTCTTCAGAATGTGATGCTCCCCTGGGCGATCTCTTCGATCTCGGCGCGAATGCTGCGCATGGCGGCAATAAACCCGATCAATTCGGCCTTATCCTCCGACTCGGTAGGCTCCACCATGAGCGTGCCGCCACCGGGAACGAAAGGGGTGGGGCGTGGAAAACCATAATCCACCAGGCGTTTTGCCACATCCGTGGCGGACACGCCGGTGTCGTGCTCAGAGCCGCGCAGGTCGAAGATGCGTTCGTGGCCCACCAGGTCGTTCTTGCCGGTGTAGAGCACCGGGAAGGAATCGGACAATTCCTTCGCCAGATAGTTGGCATTGAGCACTGCGGTTGCGGAGGCTCGCTCCAAGCCTTCGGTGCCCATCATGGCGATATACGCCCGGGCGATGGGCACTACACCGGCCGAACCGTAGCGGGCCCCTGAGGTCGGCACCCCAATGTTGATGGGGGTTTCTTTGGTGAAATCGACCGCATTGGCGTCGGTAGGCAGGAACGGCACCAAATGCTCCGCCACCGCCACCGGTCCCACGCCTGGGCCGCCGCCACCGTGCGGAATGCTGAACGTCTTATGCAGATTCAGGTGGGAAACATCGCCCCCGAATTCGCCCGGGCGTGCGATACCGGTCAGAGCGTTCAGGTTAGCACCGTCGATATACACCTGGCCGCCGACGGCGTGCACCTTCTGGCACACCTCCCGTACCGTGTCCTCAAACACCCCGTGGGTGGACGGGTAGGTAATCATAATGCCGGCAATGTTGTCCGCATGCTTTTCCAGCTTGGCGTCCAGATCGCCCAGGTCAATGGAGCCGTCCGGGGCGGTGGCCACCACCACAACCCGAAGCTTCGCCAGTGTTGCCGAGGCGGCATTGGTGCCGTGGGCGGATTGCGGAATAAGAATGATGTCTCGCTGATGCTCGCCATTGGCCTGGTGGTAGCGTCGAATAGCGAGCAGGCCAGCAAGCTCACCCTGCGAACCTGCATTCCGGTTGCACCGAAACTTTCGCATACCCGGTGATCTCCGCAAGCCACTCCTCCATCTCGTTGAGCAGCGCCCGCCACCCGGCGGTTTGCGAATCAGGGCGCATACGGGTGCACGTTGGCGAACTCCGGCCAGGTGATCGGCTCCATGCCGGCGGTCGGATTCAGCTTCATGGTGCACGACCCCAGCGGGATCATGGTGCGATCCAACGCCGAATCCTTGTCCTTCAACTCCCGCAGGTAGCGCAGCATTTGGGTTTCCGAATGCACCGACGAGAAAATGGGGTGCGTCAGGGTTTCCGTGGTGCGCGGCAGCGGCAGCGGGCGGGCCTCCGATTCGGTTGCGGTAGCACCGAACAGCTGTGCGAGCTTTTCGACGTCCTCCCGGGTGGCGCCCTCGCCGAACGACACTGAAACCTTCGAATCCCCCAGGAACGCACCAAGTAGCCGGCCTCCGCCGCGGCGGCCACAATCGCCGGGGCATCACACTCCACCGTCACCGTGTCGAAAAAGTTTTCGTGCACCACCTTATCGCCCACGGCCTGGGCGAAATCGGGAGCATACTGGTGCACCCGCTCGGCAATCGCCCGCAAACCGGCCGGACCATGCCAAATGGCGTACATGGTGGCGCACACCGCCAACAGCGCCTGGGCGGTACAAATATTACTGGTGGCCCGCTCGGCGAGATATGCTGCTCCCGGGTTTGCAGTGCCAGGCGGTAGGCGGGGCGGCCTTCGGCATCCTTCGACACGCCAACAATCCGGCCGGCTGTGGCGCTTCAACTTGTCGGTGACCGCCGCTGAACGCGGCGTGCGGGCCGCCGAAAAACAGGGCACACCAAACCGTTGCGACGAACCCACCGCAATATCCGCCCCCAAGGTGCCGGGGACTCCAATAATTGCAGGGCCAGAAGATCCGTGGCGATCGCGGCCAGGCCACCCTGGAATGAATGTCCTCGATGGCGCCGCGAATATCGACAATATCCCCCTCGGTGCCAGGCAGGCCAGCACCACGCCAATCAGTGACCTCGCCCACCACACCGCTGGAAGCGTCGGCGATTTCTACCTCAAGCCGGGGTGCGGGCCCGTTCGGTGGTCACCGCCACACTTGCGGGTGCAGGCGGCGATCCAAAATAACCCGATTACCCGCTTCTTATTGGTGCGGGCCATGAGCCCCACAGCCTCAGCCACCCGCGGTGGCCTCATCAAGCAGGGATGCATTAGCGATGGGCAGGCCGGTGAGTTCCCTGCACCATGGTTTGGAAGTTCAATAATGCTTCCAGCCGTCCCTGAGATTTCCGGCTGATATGGGTGCAGGCCGTGTACCAGCCTGGATCCTCCACCACATTCCTACGGATAACCGGCGGGGTGATCGTGTCAAAATAGCCTTAGCCATAAAATGATTGAAGCACCACGTTCTGCTGCGCATAACTGCGGAGCTTCCGTAGTGCTTCTTCTTCGGTGAGGGCCGGTCCGAGGGTGAGCGTGGTGGTGCGAATATCCTCCGGGACCGCGGCATCGATAAGCGCTGCTAGTGTGGGGTAACCAACACTGCCGAGCATCTCGGCCGTTTCCTTGCTGTCGGGGCCGATATGGCGATCAGAATAACTGGCGGGCGTCATAACGTGACGGACTCCCTTCAAAAAGACCAAATTTATAGTGATTTACATCATTATACCGTCATAATGTAGTCAATATCTGGTTTCTGGATGACTGTCTGATTTCCCGAGGCACTCGTCACAGGGGACAAGACTAGCCATGTTCCCACAGATATAGCACTATTTTGGGTATGCGCTTGTCCGAATCTGTTGTCTACACCACCACAGCCATGAGTTCTATCGTGTTGTGTTGCGTGCTTTTCCTCAGCGGATCTGCCGCTGTACCACCGTCGCTTATCGACGACCAACCCACGGCCGCCAGCCCCGACCCCATAGACGCCGAAACCCCAGCACCCGACGACACCACAACCATGGCGCAACCCCACCACCCTCGGGGAAGCCCTGGGAGTGGGCGACGTCACTTCGACCCCACGGTGGACGGCTTTCACCTCTTCGACCCCCTGCGCCGAAATCACCACCGAACGATGGGAAAAACTCGGGTGGAAACCACTACCCGGCCAACAAGTCCGGTCCGATGCGGATCGCAGTCTCGCACCTTCATCCCCGCCACCGACCGGCCCGAATGGGTGACCGGCTGCTGAATCCGACGTGCTAGACCAGCGGCAACTCGACCAGCAAGGCCTGCTCATCACCGATGTGAAGGTCACCGCCCCGGACGGTTTCTACCTGTCAAATTCAGCAAGGATGAAAACGAATTCTTCTGCTCCGCTGCGGTAACCGCAGCCGCGGCCGGGTGAGTTTCACCTTCGGCGCCAACCCGGACATCCCCACCGAAAAGAAACGACACCTGCCAGGGTGGCAGCCGACATGCTGCAGGATATCCTCGAACTGCCACCGCGCGCGTAATAAAACCGGCGCCGCGGCGGGTCACGCCGGGCGCCGGTTTCGTCAATTCGAAATCTTACAGGTCAAGATCGGCGGCGAGATTGCCGGTCTCAAGCCGATCCTTAATGGTGGCGGTGAACCGGCCGGCGTCGGCACCATCAACCACCTGGTGGTCATACGTAAACGGCATGTAGCACATCTGGCGGATGGCGATGGCGTCGGCGCCATCCACCGAAACCACCACCGGCCGCTTCTGAATAGCAGCCGTGCCCAAGATACCGGCCTGCGGCGGCTCCAGGATCAGGGGTATCCGACAGCGCACCTCGGAACCAATATGGTGATCGTGAAGGTGGCGCCGAACAACTCGGTGGGCTTGAGCTATTATTCCGGGCCCGATCCGCCGGGTCGGCAATGGCCTGGGCGATCTGCGGCAACGTCGGCTCCTGCGCCTTATGAATCACCGGGTGAGCAGGCCCGCGGGTATCCACGGCAATGGCTACATTCACGTCCTCGTGGTAGGTCATTTCCTTGGTCTCGGCGTTATACGACATTCACGTTCGGATGGCTGACCGAAAGCCTCCTACCACAGCCTTCACGAAGAACGGCAGGTACGTCAGGTTCACCCATGCTTCGCCTGGAACTGCGGCTTGGACTGCTTCCGCAGTCCGCAATCCGGGTCATATCCACCTCTTGCAGGTGCGTGAGCTGCGCAGACAGCTGGAGTGCCTCCACCATCTTGGCGGCGGTGATCTCCGAATCGGTTCACCTTCTTGGGTGCAGATAACAGCTCCGCCTTGGCCGGATCCACGGACTTGGTGGACCAGTTTGCCCGCCGGACCGGTCGGCTCGGCACGGTGCCTGGGCAGCCGGTGCTTCGTGACGGCGGGTGCCTGTGCCGCAGCCGCAGCAGCCAACACGTCCTGCTTACGGATCGCCCACCAATGCCGGTGCCGGTCACCGTGGTCAGATCAATGCCATGCTTGTCAGCCAGCTTGCGCACGAGCGGCGTCACATGCAGCAGCTTCTTGCGCGGCATTCACCTTGCCGCCGGTGCTGCTGGTGTGGCCGGCGCTGGTGTCCGGAGCAGGTGTGGGCTCTGGCTTGGGTGCGGGGCCGGTGCTGCCGGGGCCGGTGGGCTCGGGCTGTGGCTCGGGGTCGGTGCCGGTGCAGCAGGGAGCAGGGGCGGCGTTCTTGTCGCCGATGCGGGCAATAACATCACCCACCTCAACCGTGTCATCCTCTTCGAACAAAAATTTCTACGATGAAAGTGCCGGCGATGGGGAGGACCTCCGTGTCGACCTTGTCCCGTTGACACCTCAAGCAGCGCCTCATCCACCGCGACGGTGTCTCCACCGACTTCAACCACTGAGTAATGACGCCCTCGGTGACCGACTCGCCCAACTCCGGCATCACCACATCGACGGCGCCCGGGTGGCGGGAGCAGCCGGTGCAGCAGGAGCGGCGGCAGCAGGGGCCGGCTCGGTTCGGCAGGTGCGGCTGGGGCTGCCGGCGTGGTGGCGGGCGCACCAGCGTCACCGATGATTGCAATCACGTCACCGACCTCAATGGTGTCGTCTTCCCTCGGCGCGGATCTCCGGCAAAACACTGGCGACCGGGGACGGCACCTCCGTATCCACCTTGTCGGTAGAAACCTCAAAGCAACGGTTCATCAGCCGAAACCGTGTACATACGGCCTTCAACCACTGTGTGATCGTGCTTCAGTAACTGATTCGCCCAGCTCGGGCATCACAAACGGAGTGTGCCATTGTTGTTATGACTCCTAGAAAAGCTTGTTGTATAGACTCTGAATACCCTATGAGAGTACCTTTTTACACGCGTCATGTGACTTTTACCATCAGCCACTGAAAAATAATTCCCCTACAATTGTCTATCGTGTTCAATCTCTTTCGCAGAAAACGTACCAACTCCAGCAACAAACCGTTCGCGGCCCCGGTGAAACTATCCGCAAAGCCGACCTGGAATACCTCAAACAATGGGCCAACGACCGGGCCATGATCGAAGCCTTTGTGGAACCGGAAACCCTAGTGAACGAAATGTCCGTCGTGCTTGTCGACGTCACCGATTTTACCCGCCGCAACATTGGCGGCCCCAAAGGTCATCGACGTCATAGCGAAAGAGCTAGATGTGCCAATATATGACGTAGAAGAAACCGGCTACCCACCCTGAATGCGGCAAAAAATTGAACGCGATCGACTCCTCAAAAAGCGGGAAGAACAGCGGAAACGCCGCGAAAAATTCGAACGCGGCGAAACCTAACGTCGAAAAAGCCCCTAGATGCTGGACAAGAATTCAACAAGCGTGCGAACTGGTACCCCAGTCCCCCGTGCGGGTAAAGCCATGGGGGTGGATGTGTTAAACGCCGGCCCCGCACGTCCACATGCGCCCACTGGATGGGGGCCCATTGCGAACTCCACAGAAACACGCGGCCGACAACATGCCGCCGTGCCGTTTCGGCGTCGCATTCCGCAAATCCGCCACCGGCGACTTCACCGCCTCCGCCAACTCCTCCGGCAGCGGCATCGCCCACGCCGGCTCATCAACCCCACGGCCAATATGTGCCAACTGCTCCGCTAACTCCGTATCACCCATCACCCCGGACGTCCGATCACAACGCCACAATCTGCGCGCCCGTCAACGTCGCCACATCAATCAACAGCATACCGGCTCTACTCGCTCGCAAACGCCAGCGCGTCCGCCAACACTAGCCGCCCCTCCGCATCAGTATTGAGGATCTCCGTGGTCTTCTCGCCATAATGGGATGATGACATCCCGGCCGGTAAGCCGCACCACCTGGCATATTCTCCGCCAACGCCACCGTCGCCGTCACCGCGACCGGCAGCTGCAACCGTGCCGCAGCCACCACCGTCGCCGCCACCGCAGCAGACCCACCCATATCCGAAATCATGTTCTCCATGTTGGCCGCCGGCTTCATCGAAATCCCGCCCGTATCAAACGTGATTCGCTTTGCCGACAAGCGACACATGCTTCTTCGCGTCCGCCGGCCGATACCGCAACTGCACCAACCGTGGCTTCCGCGCTGACCCCGACCCCCACGGCCAGAATCCCCAAACCCCTGCTCCTTCAACTCGTCTCATCCCAGCACTGAAAGCCCAGATCATGAGTCCTGGGCAATAATGCCAACGCCGCAGCATATGTTTCCGGGATACAAATGCGACGATGGCGTATTCACCAAATCCCGAGCAAAATTCACCGACTCGGCCACCACCAGCGCCCGCTGGCATGCCGCCTTTATCCTCCTCCCCGCAGAAGCACCTCGATGCGCTTCACCGGTCGATTCGCCGCCGGCATCATCATGCTTGAACCCAAAATACTATGCGATCCCAACACGCTACCTTGCCACCGCGGCGGTCGGATCAGGCGTCTCAAATCCACCATGAATGCTGCATCCACCCTGGTGAGCGACCAGCCATCAGGGACACAAGCCCGACGCACCGTTTCCGCAGTGCAATCGTGGAGACTCCCCAACCCACCCGCAACCGCGAAATACGAATCATCCCCTCCGAAATCGGTATTCGCACCACTTCGCCATACCGACCAGTATGCATAGTCAGAAGCATCGATCGCAGCCTATCCGCATGAGGCATCCGCTCTGCCCATTCCTCATCGTAATCCGTGAAAAACGGCACTACCAGCGCCTCATACAATGCTTCGAGAACTTTTGAGTAACCGTCACCTTGGTGTGCGCACCCGACGCCAGTAACACTCGACAACCAATTGCGGACGGACCAGCCATGCAAAACCTCCAAACCTAAAACCATTTCTACGCAAAACTGAAACCCAATTTCCTACCCGCATCCCACCACAACCGTCGCCCAAAAATCCCGACACAACCACTTGCATGCCCAGCCAGCAGGAGTAAGTTTTTCTACCATGATTACTTTCGCGCACCCCAACCTCAATCCCGTCCCAGACGAACAAGTTGCGAACACCTTGCCAACCCCGGATTCGGCAAATATTTCACCGACCACATGGTCACCAGTGACTGGGACCAGGAACACGGTTGGCACAACGCCCAAGTCACCGCCCACCACAACCTAGAGCTTCCGCCCGCCACCAGCGTTCTCCACTACGGGCAGGCTCATCTTCGAAGGCATCAAAGCCTACCGCCAACCCGACGGCAGCATCAAAACCTTCCGGCCCGAAGAAAACGCCGCCCGCTTCCAACGTTCCGCCAACCGGCTCGCCGTGCCGGAACTCCCCGCCGACCTCTTCATCGAATCCCTCCGCCAAATCGTCGATATCGACCAACGCTGGGTACCGGCTGCCGGCGAAGCGAGCCTCTACCGCCCCTTCATGATCGCCACCCAACCCACCCTAGAGTCAGCCCCTCCACCACCTACACCTAGCGCCGTCATCGCCGCCCCTGCCGGCGCCTACTTCACCGGTGGCGTGAAACCCGTCTCGTGTGGCTGTGCGAAGACTACGTCCGGGCCGCCCCCGGTGGTACCGGCGCCGCTAAAGTCTGCCGGCAATACGCTGCCTCCCCGCCGCCCATAGCCCTGCCGAAAAAGGCTGCGACCAGGTTGTCTGGCTCGACGCCCACGAACACAAATACATTGAAGAAATGGGCGGTATGAGACCTCTATGTTCGTCTACGCTGGCACCAATGGGCTGCCCCCACCATTGTCACCCCAAACTATCGGGATCCCTCCTGTCCGGCATAACCCGCAAATCCTCCTCCAAAGTCGCCATCGACCTGGGCTAGCAACTCCGAAGAACGCACCATCTCCACCGATGACTGGCGCACCGAGGTCGAAACCGGCGACATCATCAAGCTTCGCCTGCGGCACCGCCGCCGTCATCACCCAGTCGGCGAAGTGAAATCCACCCGAGGGATTTCATCATCAACAACAACGAGGCCGGAGCAATCACCATGCAACTACGCGAACACCTCACCCGGCATCCAACACGGCACCACCCCGGCACACCCACAACTGGATGCACACCCTGGTCCCAGCCTCATAACCACCATCCACAACGCCGCCGAGGCAGACAGCAAACCCCACATGCTGTCTCCCCGCGGCATTTATTCTGCTATGTGGCGCGTGACGACGCCCTACGCACCATCCAACACGCAAACACCGTGGCCGTAACCTCTATCACAAAAACCACACGTATCCCCATTCAGGCCAGCAGGCGGCGATGACAATGCCGGCCAACACCACAGCCACCACAATCGCCACCAATAGCCCCGATACCGGCCGCCACCACGGGACGTCGACAAGCAGCATCAACGGCACAACCACCACACACCACGCCATAACCCACCACGCCGACGCCGTCCCAATAATCATTGCGCCAAACCCATTTGGTCGCATCGCTGAAACCCGCCACGCCACCACAGTCCCACATATCCGACCCACCACCGGCACAAAAACACCAACTGCCAAGGCAGATCCGACATCGCCGCTGCCTGCGCCAACAACGCCAACAAGGCCGACCCATCCCTATCAACCCCTGCATGCGGATCCGCTAAAATCTCCCGGGCCTTCTCCGGGCGGCATACGAACCCAACGCATCCGCCACATCAGCCAACCCATCCATAGCCATAAACCGGGTCACCAACTGCAGTATGATGACCAGCATAACACCCCTGAAGCAGCATGCCACTCGTCCCTGGGCGATCCAACCCCCACCGCACCCCGGCGGCAACACCCCCACCACCAACCCCACCACCGGCAAATTCGCTATAACCCGCGCCCCCGTTATCCGGATCAAACGCCCGGGCGCCCCCACGAACCGGGAGGCACCGTCAACCACGACAACGCGGTCGCCGCGCCCTCAATCACCGCCGGACCATGGGTGCCAGCCTGCAACTTGGCCTTACCGCTCACCGACCACTCATTCCTTATTCGACACCTGCGCCGACTCAAACGTAGCCACATCATCTCACGATATTTGTGGCCATGCGCACCAGCGGAAACGCCGCCGCAGCCCCCGAACCCCTCGCAGGCGCAACCCCAAATCCAAACAGCGGCTCCAGCTTGAGTGACTCCAACGCAAACGTGTGAGCCGGCTCCGCCGACCGATGCCCGCCTGCATCCACGCCCGCGCGCGGGGGCCAACCGCTCCGCCAGCAGGGCCGCCGCCGTCACCACCACGCCGTCCAACACAATGGGGTTGCGGCGCACCGCCGACTGCGCCAGGAACGCGGCCATGGCGGCCAGCTCCGGGGAGGTCACCTTGCGCATGAGTGTGAGCACGTCCCCTTGTCCTTCCGGGCCCTAAACATGGCGTCGCACCACCGCGACCTTGCGTTTCCACCCTCATCGTTCACACCCGAACCTCGACCGGTCACCACCACCTGGCTCCTGCCCGGTCAGCAGCCCAATAATCACCGCCGATGGGGAGGTGTTCCCGATTCCCAGGTCACCGGCCGCGAGCAGGTCCGCACCATTGTCGACCTCCTCGTCGGCGAGTTCGCTTTCCGACGTTAATAGCCGCCACCAATTCCGCCTCGGTCATGGCATCCTCGATATCAATGCTGTCGCAGGAACGACGCACCCGCTCCTGGGAGCCCAACCACATCCACATCCTCATCGTGGTCGAGGGAAATGTCCACCACCCGAATCCCAATGCCGGACCTCGTTGGCAATCGCATTAATGCCGCCGCCACCAGCCTTAATGTTGGCCGCCATTTGGATCGATACTCCTTCGGGTAAGGGACACCTTTTTCGTAGCGACCCATGATCGCTTCGGCGAATATCACCATGCGCGGCTGGGTGAGCTTTTTGGCGGCACCTGGTCTTGGCGGGAAGCAAGCCACACACCTAAATCCTCAGGCGTGCTACAACGATCCCGTGGGTTTGGTGAGGGTGAGCTGAAATTCCAGGCGGCGTCGGCGGCCTTGGAGGCTCAGCGGGGTGACCGACTCGCTGGTTGCATGAGAAACGACCTTTCTTTCGTGATAACAACTAATGATGCAATGTGGTTGTGGGAATGTATTGATAGCTGAGGGGTTAGGGGCAGACCCGGGAGCAGCGGCCAAGCGCTATAACCAGTGGCTCTGGGTCGAGTGAACCAGCTGGTCAACTGCCGAATACCAGTTGCCTACCGGCCGGGCTTTTAGCTGAGCGGCAGCCTGGCCACAACGAAAAATACCTCGGTCGCAGGCCTGCGACCCTGGGCGTTGAGAAACCCAGCTCGTCTCCGGAAGAGTCGACCCTGTCCGGCGCTCGAATGATTCCCATGCCCACCTCTGGGCTAACAATAATCAAATCCCGGTGTGGAGGGAATGCCGCAATGCCTTTTACAAGTCGGCGTAGTGGGCCGCCATGGTGCCGCGGGGGCAGTCCCAGGCGTGATGGGCGTCGATCGTGTGCGTGACCCAGGTGCCTAAATCGTCAACCAAAATGGTTGCTTCGGGGGTAGTAGCATGTAGCACCTCAATTACATCTTTTTTTGATCTTCGGTACGCCATGCGGGTGGTCTGCGGTTTTGATGTTGGTGGATCCGTTCGGCAAAGTCAGTATCGTCCGACCAGGGCGCAGTAGCCACATAAAGACAATCGGTGGTTTATAACCAGTTGTTCGGCGAAGGCTGGTTGCCCGATCGGGCACCGCCTAGCACAGGTGCGCATTCCTGCGCCACCTGATCGCCAACCTTCACCCGGGGCTGAGGGTGCGCCAGCGCCGGGGTTGGGAGGCGCGGCCAAAGGCATAAAACCCAATGCTTGTACCACGTTCTGTGGTGTTGGGAACTTCTCCTTGACCAGTCGGTGAGCTTGCGGCCCAGAATGACGGCCTCGATAAAAATATGAGCATTATCACCATTGAGGTGAGTGAGAGGATAGGTGACACCGTTGGGTATCGGGTGGCGATCGTCGAAAAGAATCAAGAGGATGAGCGCAAACGGCATGACCATGGTGTTCAGGTACCCGCTGAGTCCACCAAATCGCGCACAAAAAGCCCGCTCTGGGCCCTTGTCGCGCTCTAACAGGTAGCGGGGGTCACCCTCGTCCATGCCCCGCTGGGCGGCCTGTCGGCGCGCCTTCTGGGCGGCTTTTGCGTCGGATTTATACTGTTTCCATTCCTCCTTGGACATGGAGGCCTTGAGCTCTTTGCGTTTCTTCCGCGCCTCGGAATACGACTCTGCCGGTGTGAACCGAGCCTCAAAGCTTCCCTCTTTGCGCTGGGCGGCGTTGCGTTTGGGGGTGGCATGTCCTTTTTTTGGGGTGTATGCCTTGGATGGTTGAGAAGAATTCACCAACATAGCGTACCCAGAAATGGGGTACAAACGACAACGACGGCGACAAGAGAGAATTTTCACATTCCAAAAATGTGAATAAAACGGCAGTGTGATTTTTAGCAATCACATCACAACTTACGAAATCGTGCAAGGTGGTCATTACCAGTAAATATGACCCCATTTTTAATGGCTAATATTTCGAGAAAATTAGTTGCGGGGGTAAAAGAGGGAGTCGGGGGAAAATCTGGCCATGGTCCTCTGGACAATTTCCAGAAAGGGGCATAATGGGGGCGCAAGAAACTTTTGCTTTAATTATGAGGAGTAACCATGACAGCACCACCACGTCAAATACTGGTGTTATCTTAACCGAAGCTGCCCTGCCAAGGCCAAGGCTTTGCTGGAGCAAGAAGGACGAAATGACCTAGCCTTGCGCATTGCCGTCCAACCCGGGGGCTGCGCCGGCCTTCGCTATCAGCTGTTTTTCGATGATCGGGAACTGGATGGGGACAAGATCGACTTGATTGGTGGCGTTTCCCTGGTGGTCGACAAGATGAGGCATTCCTTACCTGAACGGGGCTCGCATCGATTTCGCTGACACCATTGAATCCCAAGGCTTTTACCATCGAGAACCCCAATGCCGGTGGTTCATGCTCTTGCGGGGATTCCTTTAACTAAGGCAAAAGGAATCCGGTGCCATAATGGGACACCGGATTTTTCTGCAAAGATGTAGCAGATTTGATGTAATTACGATGGGTTCGGCCTTGGGTGGGCGTCGGCAAGCTTCGTCGGTAAGCTTTATCGCACCCACCTTTATGCGTTAGCTTAGGAAACCTAGAGGTAGACCGGGTATTCTTTTTCCTCAATGCCGGGGTCGATCCGCTTTTCCACGAAAATGCCGTACCAGATCATGAACGCCAATACGGTCCACAGGCGGCGGGAATGGTCGATCACCTCGTTGCGGTGCTCCTGCATCATCTCCACGAGCGCCTTCTTATTGAAGATATCGTCGGTCTGGGAATCGTTGATGGTATCCAACGCCCAGCCGAAGAGTTCATCGCTGGCCAACCAATGCCGCATCGCACCGGGAAGCCCAGCTTGCGGCGGTTGAGCACGTGGGCCGGCACAATCTGTTCCATAGCCTTCCAGCAACGCATACTTGGTGGTTCCGTGGGAAACCTTCAGATCATAGGGATGGTTTCCGCAACCTCAAAAGACCACCTTGTCGAACGGCACGCGCAGCTCCAACGAGTGAGCCATATTGATCTTGTCGGCCTTGACCAAAAATATCGCCCCGCATCCACGTAAACAGGTCCGGTGCTGCATGCGAGCCACCGGATCCATGTGGGTGGATTGGGCATAGATCGGGGCGGTGACCTCGCGGTGATCCCATTCGCGGGTAGCCCACGGAATGACCCGCTGCATTTGCTCGAAATTGAACGAGCGGGCATTGCCGTAATAGCGTTCCTCCATGGTCATGGATCCGCGTTCCAGCAGCGACTTCTTCACACCGTGCGGCAGCATTTCGGACAGGTAGTGCATGCCTTTCCGCAGCGGGGAGGGCATATATTCGAACGGTTTGAGCGACAACGGTTCCTTGTAGATCGTGTAGCCACCGAACAGCTCGTCCGCGCCCTCGCCGGAGAGCACCACCTTGACGTGCTTGCGGGCCTCCTGGGCCACGAAATAGAGGGGCACGAGCGACGGGTCCGCCAGGGGTCGTCAAGGTACCACATGATCTTCGGAATCGCATTGACGTATTCCTCCGGGCGACACGATCTTCACGATATGCTCCACGCCGATTGCCTTGGCTGACTCGGCGGCAACATCCCTCGGAATAGCCCTCGCGTTCGAAACCGGTGGTGAACGTGAGCAGGTTCGGGTTATGACGCTTCGCCAGCGCAGCGATGGCGGTCGAGTCGATGCCGCCAGAAAGGAACGATCCGACGGTCACATCGGCCCGCATATGCTTTTCGACGCTGTCTTCCAGGGCTCGGGCAATGCGGTCGAATAAATCCTGTTCCTTGGATTTCGGCACGAACTGGGCCGGGAATTGCGGCCGGAAATAGCGCGTTTGTTTCAATTCGCCACCCGGTTGGAAACTGATCGCGGTGCAACCGGATTCCAGGCGACGAATGCCCATATGCAGACCTCTGGCTCAGGCACATATTGCAGGTCGATATAGTGTTCGACGGCGTGCTTGTCGAGCTCAACAACAGGCCGATATCGTCGGCCATCTCTCAGAATGCATTTCTTTTTCGAGGCGAAAACCGTGCCCTTGTCCGTGGTGGCGTAATACAGGGCTTAATGCCAAAGGGGTCACGCGCGAGGAAGAGCTGCCTTTTCCACACTGTCCCAAATGGCAATGCCGAACATGCCACGCAGGTGTCGAACCACGTCGGCACCCCAGTGATGGTAGCCCGACTATGGGCTCCCCGTCGCCTTCGGTATTGAAGGCATAGCCGAGTTCGGTGAGTTCTTTGCGTAGCTCAATGTAGTTGTAAATCTCGCCATTGAAAGTCATGGCGTAGCGATCGGGTTGGTCCGCTGGGTCCCCATCGAAGCGGCTGGTGGGAATGCTCTGGGTCGATGATGGAAAGGCGGTTAAAACCAAACACCGCGTCGTCATCATGCCAGGTGCCTGCTTCGTCCGGTCCGCGGTGGCGCATGCATGGCAAGGCCGTTTCGATTGCATCCACAAACTGGGCGGCATTACTGGTTGCGGTAAGCATGCCAAGAAGTCCACATAAAAAGCGGAATCCTCCTTTATAAGTAATGAGGGTTATTAAGGTATCCGCATAAGGGTACTCTATATTGCGGCCAATATGGTCGACAGGGGGCACTTATTCGGGTAGTTTTATAAAAGCAGTTTTGCTATGATTGCGGTGGACTTCGTACTAATTTTGCTACTAGCAACTTTGCGACGGGGGTAATATCCGGGCAAGATTGTGGGCATACAAAAGGTTGATGAAGCAAAAATCGCCTGTGATTTTGAATTACAACTGGGTGGGGTTCGGGTGGAGAGGAAGGAAACCCTCAAAACACCTAGAAAACGCATAATGTGGCTATAGTTACCCCTTTTAGGTGTCTTGCCAATAAATTCAAAAGTTCCTGAAAACCCGTGACAATGCAGTATTCTGCGATAAGGACGTGGTTAAAGACTGACTATAGGAAGGCAGACGCGCGTGGAACAGCAGCACAAGCGTAAGGCAGTGCTGGGTGGCTTGCTCGGGCTTGGTGGCCTGATGCTGGCTGGTTGTGATGTCGATGCTCCGGGTGGGGCATTGGGGTGGTTCCTGGGAATGGGCTGGCCCAAAGGCATTACCCCGAAGCAACAGCCATGTACAACTTTTTGGGAATGGGTGTGGGTAGTCGCCTGGACTATCGGCTTTATCATGTGGGGCCTGTTTATCTACGGCATGTTCTGCCTGGTCCGCCAAGCGAGCCAAGAAAAGCCGGCAAAGACGAATTCCCCGCCAAACCCAATATAATATTCCCCTGGAACTGGTGCTGACCATTTTCCCGATCATCATCGTGATGGGCCTGTTCTTCTTCACCGTCCAAACCCAGGAGAAAGTCACCGCCCTGAGACAAAGATCCCAAGGTGACCGTGGACGTGACCGCCTACCAGTGGAACTGGAAGTTCGGTTACCAGAAAGTTGCCCCAGAACTTACCGCTGACGGTCAGAATATGTGGGCACCGATGAGCAACGTCAGAAGCTCGCCGAGGAAAGCAGGTCGACCCCAACGGCAAGAACCCCATCAATGGCCGGTCCAAGTCTGATGTGTCCTACCTGCACTTCAATAAGATCGAAACCCTGGGCACCACCCAGGAAGTGCCGATGTTGGTGCTTCCCTCGAATACGCCCATCGAGTTCCATTGGCCTCCGCCGATGTGAGCCACTCCTTCTGGGTGCCGAGTTCTTGTTCAAGCGAGACACCTATAACCATCCCGAGGAAAATAAGCAGGAACGTCGCTTCCAGGTGGAAAAGATCGAAAAGGAAGGCGCCTTTGTGGGGCGGTGTGCTGAAATGTGCGGCACCTATCACGCCATGATGAACTTCGAACTGCGGGTTGTGTCCCCGGAGAAGTTCACCCAATACCTGGAATACCGCAAGCAAAACCCCAACGCTTCCAATGCGGATGCCCTGGAGTCCATCGGCGAGCCCGGCTATGCCACAAGCACCGAGCCGTTTAACTCCAACCGCGATACCCGCAACGGCGATAACTTCGTCGAGAATACCGCTAGCTAAGGAGAATTAATTATGCGTGGTGGCGCAAAGATCATGTATTCAATGGCGGTCTTCTTAGTGATCGTCTCTGTGCTCTACTTCTTGGGCACGATGTACATTAACGACTCCGGTAACCTGTATCGGGCCGGTGGCGGCAGTTACAACTACGAATGGGCTGGTGGCGTCTCTATCGTTCTGGCCGCGCCCTGGCATTGATGTTGGGCGGGTACTTGCACTTTACGGAAAAAGCGTATCGACGTGCTCCCCGAAGACTGGGAGGAGGCCGAAATTGCCGACGGTTCCGGCACCCTGGGCTTCTTCTCACCGCACTCCATTTGGCCATTCGCTATGTCGATGGCCGTGGCGAGTTCTGGGTTTCGGCATTGTCTTTATGCACTATTGGCTCATTGCCTTGGGCGCGATATTTTTGATCTACACCACCGTCATGCTCAACCTGCAATACGGGTTTGCCTAGAAAAACACTAACTCACGTCTTCTACCGTAGCTGCCTCACAACCGCCTGATTATGAGAATGCTACAGGCGGTTGCAGGCTCTCACCGACCCGGTTTGTAGGGGTTGCGTCGGATGGGGGACGAAAAAGTTCCCATTACACTTTTTGGGGCGGATTTTGGGAGGATTTTAGGGGAGAAAATACAAAAACCCGAGGTAGGAAAGGGGCAAACAAAAGTTTGATTCTTGGGTTTTTATCCCCCACCTGTATATGAGATGAATCACATTAAATTTGCATCGAATATCTAGAAAAATCCCCGAACTATGATTGTCCCTGTCCCTAGCGTTCATATGCTACCGTTGTGACCTGCAAAAACTTCGCGTCGTATCGAATGGTGAAAAAGTTCCCGTCAATTTTTGAAACGACAAAACGGGGAGAGTCAAATAATCTGATTAATGAATACAAAATTCGACCAGAATAGGCGGGGCAAAAATGACTCTGGGAGCGTAACCAGACATACTAGAGAGCGTGACGAGCGCAATTGGAAACCCAGAGGGGGCAGCTGCACCCCGTGTCGCGGCACTGAATCGACCGAATATCGTCAGTGTCGGCACGATCGTGTTCCTGTCCCAGGAATTAATGTTCTTTGCCGGTCTATTTGCGATGTACTTCACCTCGCGGGCCAATGGCGCCAGGAACGGATCGTGGAAAGAAGGGGCGGACACCTGAATGTGCCCTACGCAATGGTGATTACCGCCATCCTGATTTCTTCCTCCGTGACCGCGCAGTTTGGTGTCTTTGCGGCAGAACGTGGCGATGTATTTGGTCTTCGCCGTTGGTATCTTTTGACCATTGTGTTAGGCACCACCTTCCTGGTGGGGCAGGGATATGAGTATTACCACCTCATTGAACATGGTCTCACCATCCCTAGCAGCGTGTACGGCTCTGCCTTCTACATCACTACCGGCTTCACGCGGCACACGTGCTGCGCCGGCGTGCTGGCCTTCGTGGTGGTGATGCTGCGGATCGCAAGGCGAAATTCACCCCGGCGCAGGCAACGGCAGCCATGGTGGTGTCCTACTACTGGCACTTCGTGGATGTCGTGTGGATCGGCTTGTTTATCACCATTTACTTCATTCAGTAGGCCGTATCGGCCACAACGAGCAATTTTCGGATCATGGCCTATCAGCCCTTCACTTTCCATGATCGAGACATAAGGAAAAATGATGGATACCAACCCCCAGACCGCTAAGAAGGCAAAGAAGGCGAAAGTCGCGCCGGAAACTGCGCCGCATTCTTGCCAGCGCCTTGGCACTCGCCATGGGTCTGACTGCCACTGGCGTTTTGGTTAATGCCTCAACTCCCACCGCACAGGTCGCTACTGCGCAGCCCTGACGAGCAAGCACTGATCCAACAGGGCAAGGACCTGTACGATGTTGCTTGCGTCACCTGCCATGGCACCAATCTTCAAGGTATTGAGGGCCGCGGTCCCTCACTCATCGGCGTGGGTTCCGGTGCCGTGTACTTCCAGGTGCACTCCGGCCGCATGCCTATGCTGCGCAATGAAGCGCAGGCCGCTCGTAAAAACCCCTCATGCACCGAAGCCCAGACCCTTGCCGCAGCCGCCCTATGTGGCGGCCAATGGTGGCGCCCGGAAATCGTGTATAACGAGGACGGCACCCTGTAGCCCAAGAATCGCTACGGGGTGCAATTATGATGGCAAGATCAACCCCGCGGATGTGGCCCGCGGATCCGGATTCGTTCCGCCTGAACTGCGCTTCGTGCCACAACTTCACTGGTCGGGGTGGCGCATTATCCTCCGGTAAATACGCCCCTACCTGGATCCGGCCAATGAACAGGAAATTTACCAGGCCATGTTGAGTGGCCCCTCAGAACATGCCGAAGTTCTCAGACCGGCAACTGTCCGCCGACGAGAAGAAGGACATTATCGCCTTCATTAAGTATTCGAAGGAAAAATCCCTCCCCAAGCGGCTGGGACCTTGGCGGTATCGGCCCGGTGGCTGAAGGCATGTTTATGTGGCTTGTCGGAATCGTGGTCCTCGTGGCCGCCGCTCTGTGGATTGGATCGCGCTCGCGAGTAAGAATGAAAACTATGCGACAAAGACTTAAATGGCATGTCAAACGGTGAGCTGGCGCGCCTGGGCACCGAAGCTTGACGACGTGACCGTTGCCTATCGGAAAGAACGCTTCCGATTGATAATGACCCGGCGGAAAAAGCGGGCGTCTCGGGCAGTGGCCTCTGGTCTGGGCATTGGTGTACTGTGTCCGCCATCGCGTTCCTGGCGTCTCATATCGCCTGGCCGTGGCAGATAAGGGCCTGGGTGATGAGGGTTGACCCTCTACACCTTCTACACCCCGTTGTTGAGGTATTACCGCTGGTCTTGCCATATTGTCCCTGGGCTTTGCGGTGGTCTTGTATGTAGGACCATTATCCCGGAGAAATAGCGGTACAACTGGCACGATGGTCCCTCGTCGGAGTGGATCGTCGTACCATCGTGGCGTTGCTCAATGATTCGTGGGAAACCTCCACCTTGGGGCGTCGTAAAGTGCTCCAGGGCTGCTGGGCATGTCGGCGGTGCTGGTGGCCTGGTTGTTGCCGCGCCGCTTGGTGGCGTGCATTAAGGGAGCCCGTGGAGGCCAGTGGCTGGGCATTCAGAGATGGTACGCTGTGGACCTCCGGTTGGACCCTGACGGAAAAAGGCGTCAAACTGTACCTGGGTCGGGACACCGGCGCGCTGGCCGTCAAGCATGAAACGGATGCCGGCGAGCACTACAGCACCAGGTGTTACACGCCTGGTGGTCGGATGCGTCCGGAGGACCTGGGCCGCCGCCATGGAGACCGTGTTCCCCTGCCAGAAGAGGACGTGAACGATGGGGATCTTACGAGTCCCACCCGCGACGTATACGAAACGCACATGCATTCCATTCCTATGGTCCCCGTAACGCACGCCGTCATGTTGATTCGTCTCCGTTCCTCGGACGCCGCTAAGGTGGTTGGAACGCGTGGGGCAGGAGATTTCCACTTCGGGTGATTACTACGCCTATTCGAAGATTTGTACGCTGTCGGTTGCCCCACCTCGCTGTATGAGGCGCAAACCAACCGGATCCTGTGCCCTGCCGCCAGTCGCAGTTCGACGCATTGCATTACGGCAAGCCGGTGTTCGGCCCGCCGCCCGTGCGCTGCCACGGCTGCCGATTACCGTTGATGAAGACGGTTCACCTCGTCGCCGCGGGTAACTTTCATGGAACCCGTTGGCCCCGCACTTTCTGGGAGCGTAAGTCATAATGAGCACCAAATTAGCCGAAAATCGGCAATAATATTGATTCGCGGTACACCGCTGCGGACGTATCGCCATAGATTAACAAGGTATTTCCCACCCACTGGTCGTTTTATGCTCGGTGAATTGCGCTCTATAGCTTTCTTATCCTGCTGCTGACCGGTGTCTACCTCACACTCTTCTTCGACCCGTCTATCACCAAGGTCATCTACGATGGTGCGTATCTTCCGCTGAATGGCGTGGAGATGTCCCGGGCGTATGAGACGGCCTTGAACCTGTCCTTCGGTGCGCGGCGAGCTCTTTATCCGCCAAATGCACCACTGGGCTGCGCTCATGTTCGATGGTGTCCATGACCGTGCACATGCTGCGCATCTTCTTCACCGGGGCGTTCCGGCGCCGCGTGAGCGCCAACTGGATTATCGGTTGCGTGCTGTTGCTGGGCATGGCCGAGGCCTTCATGGGCTACTCCCTGCCGGACGACTTGCTGTCCGGCGTGGGCCTGCGCATCATGTCCGCCATTATCGTGGGCCTGCCGATCATCGGCACCTGGATGCACTGGCTCATCTTCGGCGGGGATTTCCCCTCCGAACTGATGTTGGACCGTTTCTATGTCGCCCACGTGCTGATTTATCCGGGCAGTATCTTGGGCGCTGATTGCCGCTCACTAGCGTTGGTGGATACCAAGCACCCAGTTCCCCAGGCAGGTCGCGCCGAAAATAATGTGGTGGGCGTGCGGATTCTGCCGCTGTTCGGCATCAAGGCCGCCGCGATTCGGGTTGATTACCGCCGGCGTGTTGCGCACGTCATGCCGGGTATGACCACGATCAACGCGATTTGGCTGCTTGGCCTATAATCCGGCGCAGGTGTCTGCCGGTTCGCAGCCCGACATGCATGCTGTGGACGGACGGTTTAGCCCGGGTCATACCCGGCATAGGGCTGTCATTTGGGTCAGTACACGGTGCCTGGGGCGTTCTGGGTGGCAATGCTGGCCGGCCTCATGGTGGTGTTGCTCATCGCCTATCCATTCATTGAGCGAAGTTACGGGGACACGGCCCACCATAACCTGTTGCAGCGGCCGCGGGACGTGCCGGTGCGGACCTCGCTGGGCGGGCATGATCGCCTTCTACTTCCTGGTGACCCTCTCGGGCGGCAACGACCTGTTTGCCTACCACTTCCGGGTGTCGCTGAACGCCATGACCTGGGTGGGTCGCATTGGGCTCATTAGTGCTGCCGCCGTTGGCCTCACTTTGCGACCTACCGGATCTGCATTGGGTTTGCAGCGCTCTCCGACCGTGGGTGCTGGAGCACGGCATTGAGACCGGCGTGATTAAGATGATGCCGAACGGTGCGTTCGTGGAGATCTCACCAGCCGCTGGGCGGAGTGGATGAGCACGGCCATGCGGTGCGTTGCCGTACGCTGGTGCGCCGGTGCCGAAGCAGATGAACCAGTTGGGCTTCTCCGGCCATCCGGGTCGGGGCATCTCGACGCCGGATCCTGAGGATGGCCCGGAAGGCCGCCGAGATCGAGCATGAGAATCATCAGGAGGGTACGAGATGCTCCAGGCGCGCAAAGTGAGGGCTAATCAGGGATGCCGATGGGGAGCAACAAGAAATCCTAAAATAGCCAATTGCGCTATGAAAATAGCCACCGCCTTCGATGGTAGGTGGCTATTTTTGCTGTCCCGGTTTTTGGGCCGTTTAGCAGACCTAATAACAGAATCCGCAAATAGTGACTTTGATCGGGTCATCAGTGGCAGCCCAGATGCTAGCCTTTTCGACGCTCAGCGGGAGTACCTGCGGATTTTCGGTGAATTTGTCAGATATTCCGGGCCGGCGGTGCCATCGCTGTTCGTCGTGGTCGCATGAGCTAGGCGCTGCGGTGGGGGACCAGGGTTCAGACTCACGAGAATCTGTTTCTGGTGTTTACTAAAAGTTGCTAAAGTGACTGGTGATAAAGACTTTTCCGGGTAATCCCTTAGGGGTAGGGCGGGGTATGGTGGGCATCGCCCCTATTTGGGTCAAAACCCCCTGTGACATAGATTACATTAATTAAGTTTTGAGCCCTGGGGTGACTATTTTCATGCAGGGCAAACCCTAGGGGTCTGACTGACTTTTATTATTCGAGCGAGGTTGTGCCCATTTTCATGTCATTTTCAACGATGTATATTGGTGGCACTAATTGTTTAATAATCGTTAAGGTTTATATTAAATTACTTTAGTAACGACTTGATAACAGTCAAAATGCAGCCAAAAATGAATGGACATAGGTTAAAATTTCGTAACCTATTTGAGACAAATTCAGCCAGAGAAAAGCCGAACTGGTTAACTGGGGTTCGTGTTAGACAAACTCTGGTTCCGGACCATATACCGGTACACCAAGAATCCCGCATTGGTAGGCAACATAAACAGTGTTGGAGATTCATCCGTGGCTAAGCACCGTCGTCAAGGCAAGAAAGTGGTACTGCTAACACCGCAGCAGTCACTGCAACTGCTGCTGTCGCTACGCTGACACCCATGCTGCTCACGCAGCAGAGGTAGTGGTTCCCTGGGTACTGATTTCCGTATGGATGTCCAGGGGTTGAAAGCGTTCGGGGTCTTGCTAACGTCCCCGGGGTGAGACAGTATGTTCCCTCCCTCAGCGCAGGTGGCACGGACTTTGCGGCAGCGATTGCTAACCCTCAGGCCAGCCCCTTTCAAACCCAGTCTGTGGGAGAGTCGATCTTGGCAGCAGCTCGTTCCAGATAGGCTCCCTTTATGTTTGGGGCGCAGCGGGCCGAACGCATTCGACTCGGGCCTGACCACCTGGGCATCTAACCAAACTGAGGCAGAAGATTCCTCGTACCTCGTATGGGCGAGCAGCTGAAGGTCAAAAAGGTTTCGCGGGAAAACCTGCAACCTGGTGACTATTGGGTCTTTTATTCTGGTGCCTCCACGTCGGCATTTTATGCCGGCAATGGCAAGGTCGTGCACGCGGTCGCAGGGCACCTCCCTGCAAAGGGAAGCACCGATGGACAACATGCCATTCCGTTCCGCAGTGCGTTTCTAGCTCAACAGTGCGACGTAAAGCTGCCCCAACCGCATGGCATCGGGAGGCAGCATCTATTCAATTACCCACCAGCCACTCTCTAACAATTCACCTGGGGAAAACACCGTAACCAGGTGTTTTCACTATATACTACTTCAGATTTTATCCAGTTTTTATAATTGTCGAGGTTTCTTGTGCAGTGCGTTCCTTGCTGCTTAGGCACCATCATTACCCTTTCCGTCCTTCCATCGTGGCTCAGGCGAAGACGTTGACCGTCATCCGCACCATGGATGAGCTTTCCCATCAAACCAACGACAAAAACGAGGCGGTAAAACACAGGAGGACGAGGTAAAGGCCGCCGAGGATGAGGTGGAACCGGCTCACCGGTGTGGCCCAAGATACCGAGGGCTGTTGCTGGAACCGCCGAGGGTCGAAAAGGCCTTCCAAGCCGAAGTGAACCGCATTGCCGGCGCCAACTATCAGGGGTGTGGCCATCGACCCCATGTCGAAGATTTTTCGGGGCCCATAATCCGCAGATTGCGATTGACCAGACGGCCTACTATGGCAGCCATTACGGCCCAAACCGAAGAGCCGTCCCGCAAAGCTTGTCGACGCCACCAGGGTGGCGAAGGACGCCCGCGATGCCGCCGCTAAAAGGCATCGACGCCAAGCAGCACAAGGGCTAACCTGAGAGGGCGAACGCGATAACCCTCACGCGGAGCAGGAAGAGCTCAAAGGCAAAATGAAAGAGCTCATGGACAAGGTCAACGGCCTCCAGCCCCGCCGACCGCCAAGTGGTGGCAGGACGGTCCCATCGACTCAGCATTGCCGGACTGGTGGGCGCCAACCCCATTGGTATGAAAGCCCTAGAGATCGGCATGACCAAGATCGAATTGCTCCCTACGGTTGGGGCGCCGCCGGACCCGACGTGTTCGACTGCTCCGGCCTGGTGCTTTTGGTCCTACGCACAGCAGGGCATTACCGTGCCCACCTCCCGGCCCAATGGCGGCGGCACTCCCGTCAGCCGCGAAGAAACTGCAACCCGGTGACGGTCGGTTTCTATCCGGGTGCCACCCACGTCGGCATCTATGCCGAGACAATCAGATCCTGCACGCCTCCGACTACGGCATCCCCGTGCAGGTGGTGAGCTGGATTCCATGCCCTACTACGGTGCCCGCCGCTACTAACCTGCGGTGGGTAACCCATGCGAGTCTCTGGTCACCAACGATTTTCCGCCCACCATCGGCGGCATCCAGTCGTATCTCCGCGATTTCATCAATACCCTCCACCGCAGGATGTTGTGGTGTTTGCCTCCACCCAGGACGCCGCTGCGGCCTCAACTGGGACGGTCGAGGCGGCATACCGGGTGTACCGGTGTCGCGCCGCATCATGCTGCCACCCCGGCCACCGCCCGCCGCATGCAGCAGATCATTCGTGCGATTGATGTGGTGCGGTTTCCGGTGCCGCCGCCCCTCGCCCTCTGGCCCGGGCTGCCCGCGCCGCCGGCGCCCGCCGATATCGCATCCACCCACGGGCAGGGTGGGCTGGTCCATGCTGCCCGGGCGCTCGCATTGCGCGTCTGGCAGCCACTGCGATGTGGTCACCTACATTTCCGACTACACCCTCAGCCGGTTCCGGGCCGCTTTTGGTGAGCCACCTTCAGATGGTTGCCTTCCGGGTGGACAGTCACCGAGTTTGTCCTTTCTACGCCAGCGTCAGGTGTGCGCTCCCAATTGGGTTGGCGGATTGGTGGGCACTATGTGGTGTGTATTTCCCCGTCTGGTGCCGTAAAGGCCAGATCAACTCGTGCGACTCTGGCCGACGTGCTCACCCGACTTTCCCGACGCCACCCTTTGTTATTGTTGGTGGTGGCTCCCGTCGCTTCACCGCCCGGCTTACGACTGCCGAAACCTCGCCCACGACCGCATCGTTTCTCACCGGCGGGTGGGGGAGAGTGCAGTCCCACATGCTGCATGCCGCCGATGGTTTGCCATGCCCTGCCGCACCGCGGCGGCTCGATATGTGAGTCTGGGCATCGTGTAGCCCTAGCCCTAGCCGCTGGCATTCCCGTGATCGCCGGCCGCTCGGTGGGGCGCCGAAACCGTCATCCAGAATCCGGCATTGTGGTTGATGGTCGCAGCTAGAAAACATCCTGGCCGCCCTCATAGCCTTGTTATCCGACCGAAGCGCCGCCGTGACATGGGTTGGCGCGCAACTGCTTATTGGAACGATCCTGGACCTGGGAACGCATGACCCGGCTTCGCGCATTCTGGCTGGGCCGGAAACCTGATGGGAGACAATGGGAATGTGGCCGAATAGGAGTTTGAGGCATTGATCGTTATATCAGCCCTTGATTCTTCTATCTTATTAATCACAAGGCGGGTTTTATGTCTACTCAGTCACGAATTGGTTTTGATATCGGCGGAACCAACATGCGGGCTGGGGCAATCACCGAAGCCGGAAACATTGTTGGTATTCCACCGCTACGAGGCGCCCCATGACGCTGACGAGCTGCAAGAGGGCATTGTCGCATTGTCAATAAGTTCCGTGCATTTGACCATCACTTCGGCGCTGTGGGGTTGGCCATTGCTGGCTTCTTGGACCCCGACTCAGCAAATCGTTCGATTCGCTCACACCTGCCATGGCGTGACCGCCACGCCCGTGCTGAGTGCAGGCTGCGTTGGGGGTTCCGGTGCTGCGTAGACACGACGCCATATGCCGCGGCCTGAGTGCGGGCTCTACGTTCAGCGGGGCCCAAAGCCACTGATCAATTGACTACCGCCTGGAACCGGCATCGGCGCCACACCCTCATGCAGGACGGAATATACCGTGGTGCCTTTGGCTGCTCCGGGATTCGGCCACATACAAGTGGTGCACCGCATGGTGAGCCCTGGCGCACTGCGGGAAGCGGGAGGCTGTTTGGGAACCGCTGCTCCGGCGCACCTTGGAGCAAACCTGCCCGGGCTCTTGGCCGTGCTTATCACCACCTCCATACTGTCCGACGCCGGAACTCACCGCGGAAAACCGTCATGGATGGCCCAGATCCGACCCATCATCGCCGCCGTCACCAGCATTTGCCGAGATGGCTCAGGTTTGGCCACCTCTCCATGGTGGTTTTGACATGTTCTTGACCCCAACGCAGTCATCCTCATCGGCGCATATCACTGCGCGACCATGATGCTGTACTTGCGGAGCCACCGAGGATGTGGCGGCATGAATATTTATTTGGTTCGGAGACTCGACCTGTCCCACAGTCTCTACCGCTAAACTTGGTGGTAATGCCCGGTATGATTCGTGTTGCTTGATCTGGCCGACAACTATTCATAGACGAGAACCAACAAAAATGAGAGGATCACAGGTGACAAATAACTGGTATTGGGCATTTGATGCGTCATTGCCGTTTTGCGGGTGTATAACCGTCCCTGCATTGGTGCTCCAACAGTATTCCCTACCATTGGGGCCGCTGTCCTCGCATCAGTGGTCAATCCGTCGTGGGTTCACACACCTGCCGCTGCTGCTGCGGCAAATCACTTTCCCGGCCAGGTGAATACTTCACCACGGGTATCGTCGGCGGGCTGCAAAATATGGTTCTACACCTCGGTTGGTCAGGTTCCGCTCGACCGGAGCTCCGCCAGGCTGACGGTGAGGTACTGCCTCGCCGCCGCCGGAATATTTTGGACAGAGCTTTTCAGCATTTACGAGGGCTTACGCTCGCCGGCACCGGATTTATCGAGGCAAGACCAGGGAGGCCGCCCGCGTGTACTGCTGCCGATGTGCCGATGTTCCATTTGCCATGATCGGTAGCCGCAACAGCCAACCCATTGGCTCCTGGTGCTGCTGCGCGCGCGAAAATCGAGTTCGGGTTTGCGCAGTACCCCGCAGATTTCTCCGCAGACGTGGCGGACGAGTGCGCCCGAGCCTCACCAGATCCACGTGCTGGCTACGCTGAGCAGAACTCAGCGGTAGCTATGTCGATCTTTGCTGCTGCTGACGCGAGCGTCCCTGTGCCGCTGGTAACGGTTGCCACCGTCCCATAGCATCGTGTCGCGCTTGATCCTGCTCGCAGCTCGTAATGATCCGCCACGGCCTTGGTGCGGCTTGTCCGGGCGATCACCCTACATCAGATAGCATCATGTCATCCTTAATAGTAGAAATGTGAATGACCAGGTGCGGCGGGGTCCTGCTCACCCGCCGTCTCAGTGTTGACTACAGCGAAAAGGATAATTCGTGACTCAACCCACGAGCTAAAAGGTGCGCATGGCGTGGCCTGATGTCGCCCAGGGTGTTTCAATCTAGGGTAATGTACCTTCATGCCACCCTAGAGGTGCCCGGAGGAGCTCGACACTCATCGCCAAAGTCAATGAATTCATTGCTCCTCTGCGTACGCCACCTGTTTTCATGGTGTGCAGGTCTCACGTGAAAGTACACAATTTTTCGTCAAAGGGTATTCCGGAACACTTACGGTTCCTCCCTCGTGCCCTACCTGTTTTTGGAAACGCAGTGGAAAGTGATCCTCCTGACCGATCGCAAGGCCTGGGTAGTTCAAAAGTCCCGTTGCCGGAACCAATGTTTTATGTGGACTCCGTGACACTACGCACACAAAACATGTATTGGTTCACTATGGTACACTCCTGCTGTTCACCATTATTTTGTGGGCGATGACGAAATGGCTTCAAGTGGATCGTTCAGCACGCTCATTTCCGCGATCGTTATCGCCTGCCTACCCGCCGTGGCTGCTGCTCGCGGCAACCTGGTAATGCCTCGCATCTGTGCTTCTACCTGCCGCTATTCGTATTGCTTATCTCGAAGCCGCATATCACCAAGTTTGCCGACCGACACCCTTCACCGTGAGCGCCATCACCTCCACCATGCTGGCGCAGGTATCGTTCCAGCTACGCCTCCCATTCGACGGCCCATGGCAGCCGGCCCTCAACGTTATTGCGAGCCTCGCTTTATCTTTCCCTTCGGGTAACCGTTGCGATCCTGCTGGTCACAGGTCACGGTTTGGCGAGGCGCCTGAAACGCATTGGTCGCTGCTGGTCGCACACGCACTGTAGCCATCACAACAGCGCTCATCGTGTTCTTCGGTTTCTTCTTCGTCAACCGGACAGTGGTTTCCAGCTGAAGGCCACGAGCTTTGGTGATTACCCCGCCATGCCAGGTCATTATCAATATGGGCTTCTGCGCCATCGGAACCATCGCCATGCGAGTTTCGAAAACCAAGATTTTAGGGTGGACAGTACACCCACCAGCAGTTAAACTGCCAAAGGTCACCGACTCACGCAGCGCTCACATTCCCGACATTCTGCGTCGTGCGTAGACCCACGGAACAGCTCGAGGATGACCCAAAGCGCTGTCCAGCCTCCGACCGGATAACTCGATGAGGTAGCAGCACCGCTGATACCAAAGTACTAGTCACTGGCCCTCATCGTGGCCTGCCTCATCATGGCCATGTCCGCGTCAGCAGCAGGTGATGGCGGTCATGTGCGCCGCCATCGCCCGCCGTGCTTTTCTGGCCGGCCCGGCGCAGTGAACTCCACAATAATGATTCCCACCTGCCCGGTTCTTTTCCTCCCTTCGACAATTGTATTTCAAAGGCAATGCCCTGGCACGACACGGAATTCATCGAGCTTGGCTCCACCATCTGGCCACGCAGGCCAATAGGCATACACTCGCCGAGGCGGTCGAAGAGAATGCACCCGCAGTTTCGACGCTGACCACGCAGGGCCAGTGAAGTGGGTGCGGGAGCATGTGCTCGGTAAGCTTCCTAACCCGTCGAGGCGCTGTGGCTGCAGCCGTTACGATTTCGCACCAGTGTATGAGTTTTCTCACCGCGTCCGCGGCCGGAGTATGGGCGTGGATTGGTGCCTACGACCATGTGGTGTTGGCGCAGCAGCGAGGCATGGGCTCGCTGCCGTCCGATGTGCCCCGGTACACGAGGGCTCCGCAATGTGGGAGTTTGCCGGGTCAGCCGGCCCTGCCCGTCCAGTCGCGGGAAACCACGATGCGTTAGTAGATGCGCGGCACAACCTGCGGCGGTTTCGGATTGCCACCAGGCGTTTGCCCGCTGCGGAAGATAATCAAATCCGGTAAATGTGAGGTTTTATCGCTTTCCATGCTAAGAATAGTGAAGTGTGGAGTTGGACGGTTGATGTCCCAAAAAGCCTCGGTCTACCCCCGCTGTAACACAGATGGAATTCGTCAGCAGTTTGAAGATGTTATATCTCCAGGGATGCAAGCCTGCTTAAGCCCTCGTGGGATACGCTGCTTGCGCAGAACGTGCGCTGAATTGCAGAGTCTGTCCCACCGATTGTGGTGGCCCCCGAGGAGTTCGGGGAATTAGAGCGGCAGCTTGCCGCGGTGGCTAATGGCTTGAGCCTTCCTGCTGCGTGGCGACTGTGCGAGAGAACCTTTGGGTCCAACGCTGGAACCCGCACGGCTATTACGTGCGAATGTAAAGACCTTGTTGCAGATGGCTGTGGTGTTGTTAACGTCGGCATGCGGCGCCTCAACCGCGTCGTAAAAGCTGGCGCGTATCGCGGGGCAGTACGCCAAGCCGCGGAGCTCCGGACACGGACGAGCACGGTTGCTTGCCCAGCTACCGCGGTGATGTGCGGAACCGCGAAATGCAGCTGATGCTGAACTGCGGAAACACGATCCAGCCCGCATGGTTCAGAGCAGCCATGCCTAAACGCCGCAGCGACCAGTCAATTTAGTGCGCGGTCCGCTCCACTAAAGTCAGTGCCGCACTGAATCTGTATCGGTTAACGGAATGGAACCCGGGAGTGTCGCGAGTCACCCGCCGGCGCCCGCTTCACGAACATTCTGCACACCGAGGTCGGAACACGCAGACCTGCGGTTCATGAATGCGTGTGGTGTGGCGGACGATAAGCGTTCACGCAGATATTTCCGCATCCCACGAGGCGCTGCTTGTGGATTACGAACGCGTGCCATGCTGCGGCTGGCGAGGATGAGAACGGTGAAACCAAGCTTTTACTGACCTGTCCGCACATCAGCTGTGGATCGGGGAAGCGCACCCGTAACGTGAGCGACTTCCATAGATATGAATTTCGCCGCGCTCATCGCCAATCCGATTGGCATTAAAGATCGGCCAACGAGGCCACCCCCACGAGAGCGTGATGCGCGTACGCGGAAAGCTGGATCCTGACCGGGTGCCGGGCCGGCGTGACCATGAGTGGCCCGCATGGGGCACGATAAAGATGCGCGCAGGTGTTTGCCCGGCAGTGGTTCGGGCGGTGGAAGATTCTGGGCACAGGTGAGTTTGGCGGTCGGACCCGATGCACGGCAATAGCGTTCACCGCTTCCGAATAGCTATAAGACCCGCCATTTCGACAGGTGATTGGTGAGGTGCAGGGCTTTCTCGAGAATTGCACCGCGCGTTGGGCTGCCAGGCGGCATCCACATCAGAACTGACCGGCGCAGACAACGGAATCGCTAGCGGTGCGCGCGGAGGACATGCACGGACGTGGATCTGCCCGGCGCTACGGGTCCGCGTGCGACCCGCGGCAACAATACGCAGCAGTCCTGGAGCTGGCGTTCCTGGTTTGCGGAAATGCTGCGCAACTAACCGTTCGTTGTGGTCTCTTATTCGCTTGTCGACGCCGTGAGGGTGGGCGCGTAGCTCGCGTTCTTCCTCGTCGGTGGGGCCGCTGGTGCTCGGTTGGAAGGTACGCTGCCGCCTGGAGGGTTTCCGCCAGCGGGCGGTGGTGAGCCATGGTTTCGCGCGCTGCCGTGCTGCTCGGGCACCATGGCGTATTGGAAGGTATAGGTCAGCAAGCCACAAGGAGGATGTGGGCCCGAACCGTTGGTTAATGCCGGCGGCCTAACAGCTTTGTCAGTGGGAACCTCCCGGACGAGGATGGAGAGCTCATGCACGTCGTTGAGCGTGTGCGGCAGAGGGCCGACCGCGTTGAACACACCCACCACCTGGTGTTCCATGCGGAAGTGGACGATCCGGGCAGCAAGATCGGCAGCATCAATCACTTGGCCACCGGCATGCCGGCGGTCGAGGGACGAGCGCACTCGGAGAGCAGTAGAGATGACGGGCGTCACCGCCACGGATAGTAGCCGCGCTGCGGCCGGTGGGGTCGCCGGCGCCACCGGTGAGGCCGGGCCGGAATGTACAGGTGGTTTCCGAAGTGTTGTTCGCACGCCACCTTGGCGGCGGAAAGTGCCGGGCGTAGTCCGCGCCCTCGGGAAACCAGGGGTGGTTTCATCCCGGCTGGGGTCGGACATGTCGGCGTGAACGCTGGCGGAGGACCCCATACACCCACTGGACTGGTGCGAATCTCGGGTTTGACGTCGGCGGCGGGAGTCGCGGCTGGTGGTGACATCGCCACCGCATCGGTAGATGTTGGGAAAGCTGTCGCGTGAGGCGTCGGGCTGGTGCGGTCGAGCGGGATGAAGGCACATCCTTGGGGTGGTGTCGGTGCCGCGAGCCGCGCAGGTAACGTGATGGCCACGGCCTGTTGCGATTGCGAGCGATGGGTGCGAGCGACCCGAGGCGGTGCCGCCCAGAAATGAGAGATCTATTCCGTAGATGTCTCACCATGCCAGCCGTGTAGGCGGCCCAGCGGATTTCGTGGTGTGCTGCTGTGGGCGGCGCGGCCCCAGTAATGTCATGGACCGAGCTGCCGGTGGTTATGCGGCGACGGAGAGGTTGGAAACCTGGTGCGTGTCGATGCGGCGGAGCCGCCCTGGCGCAGCACATCCACGACACCGGTAGGTCGAGGGGCGGTGCTGATGGATTCCACAATCCTCCGTGGTAAGTTATGGGTCGCCAACGCTCCGCCTCGGAAGGTATTGGGGCGACACATTCGCCCGGCAGGACCCATCACTAATACGTTAGATGGTGATAGCCGGATATGCGGAACACCTCGCCAAGCAATACGTAACCCC